>SMEW01000162.1_pt1 | contig 10141 bp, 11 predicted proteins | sample 2456341 | NCBI WGS metagenome assembly SMEW01 (sample SAMN10132602, study PRJNA489261) | soil metagenome | isolation source: day120 control-loamy sand soil ammended with composted manure from dairy cow... | place: USA | collected 2015-04-01 | reverse complement strand
TGCTACTGCGACTGATCACTTTTTCGATGAGTCGCAATCAGGAGGATAAAAACCCCAATGCCGCAGTGCCTCGCGGATGAAATCGGCACCGATCCGGTTGGCGGCAGCGACGTTACCCTCCCGGCGTGCGATCGGGTCATCGGATTCCGCCGCTTCCGCCACCACCCTGTCCCGCTCGGCCAACGGATGTTTCCAATGTTCACCGCATCCGGCGGGACACGGCATCTCGATGGTGCGAAGGACTCCGAAGTGCGGCTGCTCCCAGGACAGGACACCGGAGCCGCCGCACAACGGACAGTCATCACTTCGGGACTTGTCCGAGTCCTCCGCAGTTACCACAAGGGTCCTTCCGGTTCGGGGCGAGCCCGGAGCCGAGACAGCGCGGGCAGTTCACCATGTCACCGAAATTCATCGTGCATCTTCCCTTACGTTTCCGGAAGCGAACACGACTATAACCGCGGGATCGGAGCACAGGGTCACTCGATGTACTGATCACCCATTCGCCGGATGTGGCCCGTTGTGACCGTTGACCGACAGCCACTCCTTGGCCGCCGCTAGGCCGTCCACAGTGATCTGGTGACCGCCGCTGTGCCAGTGTTCGCTGACGTCGGCGCCCCGCTCCCGCAACACGGTGACCAATTCCTGAGCGGGCGCCGACGGCGCCATCGGATCTTGTCGCCCGTTGGCCATGAAGACCCGCGTGGCCGAGAGGTCATGGCGCGGCGCTTCGGGCACCGGCAGCATCGCCGCGAACAGCACCGCCTCCGTGAGCACCTCGGGATGCAACAACACCACCGCCGCCGCGATGTTCGCCCCGTTGGAGAAACCCACCGCGACCAGTCTGCGCTCGTTCAGGCCGTAGCGTTTCCTCGCCTCGACGATGAAGTCGGCCAGTTGCCCAGCCCGGAAGATGACGTCCTCGGTGTCGAACACCCCCTCGGCGTGCCGACGGAACCACCGGGCGGCACCGCGTTCGGACACTTGCCCCGCGGGAGCCAACATCGGGGAGGCGGGACAGAGTTCCTTACCGAGCGAGAGGATGTCGGTCGGACTACCACCCGTCCCATGCAGCAACAACAACGCGGGGACGGTGGGACTGCCCTCGACGAACTCGTGTTCCAACGCCAGCTCACTCATGTGCCCACCGGATTGTTCTCACTCGGTAGTTCGAGTTCCGGCAACGACGACTCGATCCGCTCCCGATCGGGTTCCAACCAGGGCGGCAGCTTCAACGCCTTACCGAGTTCCAACAACGGCTCGTCGATGGCGAACCCGGGTTGGTCCGTGGCGATCTCCAACAGCACACCACCGGGTTCACGGAAATAGATCGACCGGAAATACTGGCGATCCCTGATCGAGGTCACCCCCACACCGCGCTCGATCAACTCCTCCCGCCACGCGGCCTGGGTCTCCTCATCCGGTGCCCGCCACGCGACGTGGTGCACGGTGCCCGCGGCGACCAACCCCTTCGGTGAGTTCGGTGTCACCACCACGTCCACGAGTGCGCCGGGGCCACCGTCGCCCGCTGCGAACCGGAAGCGATTGCGATCCTCGGACGCAAGGGACAGGCCGAGCCCCTCGATGAGCATGCCGGCGGTGGCGTCCTCCCGCGTCACCGACATCGTCACCGAATGCAGCCCTCGGATGGCGTGTTCGGCCGGGACCATGGGGGTGTCCCACGGATTGCGCGGATCCTCCTGCGGATGCGCCACGAGCGCCAGCTGAAGCCCGTCGGGATCGCGGAACAGCAGCGCCTCCTCCTCGTCCCGGTTCACGACCTCGCTCACCGTCACGCCCGCCGCGTCGAGGTGTCGTTTCCACCAGCCGATGGAGTGTTCCGGCACGGAGAACGACGTCGTCGTGGCTTGGCCCGTGCCGATCCGACCACGAGGAGCGCCACGCCAGGGGAAGAAGGTCAACAATGTTCCGGGTTTGCCGGACTCGTCGCCGTAGTACAGGTGGTATGTGCCCGGATCGTCGAAGTTCACGGTGGTCTTCACCAACCGCAGCCCGAGAGTGCGCAGATAGAAGTCGACGTTGCGCTGTGGATCACCACCGATCGCGGTGACGTGGTGCAGGCCACTGGTCTGAAACGGCATGGCTCCTCCTCGTGCGGCGGGGTTACCTCCAACGCTACTGAGATAAACTCTTTCGAGGAAGATATCTTCTTGAAAGATTGTGCCTATACTGAAATCCGTGTCCACGGAACTCGGCGACGAGCCCGACGACGATCAGGTCGTCACCTGGTGGGGCCTTGTGATCGAGGGTTATCTCGCCACCCAGAACCGGCTGCTGACCGAGATCGACAAGCGTTTCGGACTCGCCCCCGCTTCCTTCGACGTATTGCTACGACTGGTGCGGTCACCCGAACACCGCATGCCCATGACCCGTCTCGCCCGTGAGGCAGCGCTTTCCAGCGGCGGTTTCACCAAGGTCGCCGACCGTCTGTGCGAAGCCGATCTCATGCGCCGGGTCCCCAGCGCCCACGACAGACGGGTGATCTACGCATGCCTGACCGAACGAGGTATCGAGGTCGCCCGCCAAGCCCGCAGCGCCTGCGCCGACATCCTTCGCCGCGCCGTGCTGGCACCTTTGGGATCCGACACGTCCGAGACCTTGGCGCAAGCCATGCGCATACTGCGCGACACCAACGGCGCCGAGGGATGACGCTCCACTCGAGCGTACGGGAAACAACGGACGGGCCACGTAATCCGCGGACACGTCGCCGCGGGTATGCGGAAATATGCGTCAGTGGCATCAATTCCCTGACGGAGCGATGTCATTCCAATGGAGTGACACCCACATTTCCGGTTTCGGGGAAGGCATCGATCTTAGAGCTTATCGGTACCTCGTCCCAGTGAAAGTTACCGCGAGCCTCCTGCATCCCGGCTTAGGGCTCATGGCGCGGGGGTAGCAATCCGACGAGGCATTTTCGCCTTGGCTACACGCCCTGTGTAACAGCGAGAAAGGAACAACTCATGCGCAGTGTTCGTCGCGGTATGGTGGCGGCCGCCCTGGCCTTCCCCCTGGCCTTCGGATTCGCGGGTGTCGCAACGGCCGGTGAGAAGGAAGTCGAGGCGTACTGGGCCGAGTACGAGGCCAACTATGCCTTCGCTGGTTCGTTCGGTGCCGCTGCCGGCGACGGCCACAACGGCAAGGACAAGGGCAAGGGCCACAACGGCAAGGGTCACGACAACGACAACGGCCACAACGGCAAGGACAAGGGCAAGGGCCACGACAACGGCAAGGGCCACGGCGACAAGAGCTACGGCCAGAAATACGGCTGGTCCGAGTACGAGAACAAGGGCGCCGCTGCGGGCTTCTTCGGTGCCGGCGCGTGGGGCATCGACGCGGACTCCGGCTACTTCAAGTTCTTCAAGAAGGGCTGACGCCGAGCGTTCCCTCCCATGACAAGATGCCCCGGAAATCCTTCCGGGGCATCTTTCTTCGCCTTGCCGGATCCACCTTGTCGAACGTCGTCTTACTGGTTGAGCACGTCGTCGAAGAATCCGAGCAAGGCGGGCCACACCCCGGGGATCAACAACACTGCCAGAACCGAGAAAACCGGGAAGAGGACTCCGGTCTCCACCTTGTCCCCGGTGCGGAACCGGAGCCGTTTCGGAGGCCGCAATTCATACCACGTCTCTCCCGCGATGGGGATCGGGAACAGGAACGGGCATCCCGATTCGGTGAGCGCGTCACCCAGACAGTGCGTGAAACAGCCGAGCGCGACCGCGATACCGAGCCACCCGGATACCGAATCGAGTTGCGCGAGCACGTCGGGGCTGTTCTCGACCACCCACCACACGACCGCTCCACAGGCCACCGGAAGCAACCAGTCGCCGAGAGCGTCCTCGGCGAGCAACAGACCGAATACGACCACGCCGACCACGACCCACGGGCCGCCGAACGCGGTGCCCGCCGCTGTCGCCCCTCCGAGCAACAGGGCGAACAACAATGTGTGCGAAAGGTGCCGGTGGCCACCCTTCTTCCGTTCGTCCCTCGGCCCTTTCGTCACGGAGTACAGCGCGGCCGAGGCGTTTCTCAACAGCCACGACAGCCCTCCGGTCACCGGCCCCAGCAGTTTGGACGCCCGCGCGCCGGGGTGATCGAGGTCCGGTAACAGAGCGTAGCCCGCGGTCGTCGCCGCGAACACGAGGGCTTGGGACAGTGTGGTGATGCCAACCGCAGGCGCCACGGCCAGCCCTGCACACCAACCGGTCAGCGCATGGGTGCGACCCATCATGGGTGTCGGGTACCTTCCAGCTGTCGATCTTCGAACATCGGTGCGAACAGTCTCCCCGACCACCGCCCCGTGTTGATCAACGCCCCTATGGGCCCGGCAGCCTCGCCGGCGGGACACCCACACCACCGAAACCCGGTGGACGGACACCCTCCGTGTTCACCGGGAACAGTGACGTGCCGAATCCTCGGTCCGCGTGACGAAGACGGGAATCTTGAGCCTTCGGCTGAACTCACCACGCCGTTCGTCGAGGCCCACGAATCTCCGCGAGGGCGGCGACCCGGCCGGCCGGCGACACCCAACAGTGACAAAGGACACATTTTTAGCGTGCACCCGATGCGTTCATCTCACTCGCCCGGGGTATCCGAGGTTTATGGCGCCGCGACTCGAGCAGTACCGGAACAAGCGGAGGAAAGGACACACCCCCGAACCGCTACCCAGCGTAACTCTCGCGTCGACGGAGGGCCACGGCGACACGTTCGTCGTGCACGAGCATCATGCCCGCAATCTGCACTGGGACGTGCGCCTCGAGCGCGACGGCAGGCTGATCTCGTTCGCGGTACCGAAGGGACTTCCCACTGAACCGGGCACAGTGCGACTCGCCGTGCGCACCGAGGACCATCCGCTGGAGTACTCGACGTTCTCCGGAGAGATCCCGAAAGGCGAGTACGGCGGCGGACACATGTCGATCTGGGACCGAGGTACCTATGAGACTCTCAAGTGGGGCGAGAGCAAGGTCTCGATCGTCCTGCACGGTGAGCGGGTGCACGGCAAGTACGTGTTCTTCCGAACCCGGGAAAGTGATTGGAGCGTCGTACGTTCCGATCCACCAGATGATCCAGAGTGGACCCCAATTCCCTCCCTCCTCAAACCCATGCTCGCCGTGACGGGCTCCCTGCCCGACCCCGAGGAGGACTCCGACTGGGCATACGAGTTCAAATGGGACGGTGTACGCGCCCTCGCCCGGGTCGAAGGGGGGAGAGTCACGCTGTTCTCGCGACGAGGCGACGACATCACCGGGAGCTACCCGGAATTGCGTGCGCTCGGCGAGGACTTGGGAAGCACCCAGGCTTGGCTGGACGGTGAGATCGTGGCGTTCCGAGACGGCAGACCACACTTCGCCACCCTGCAAGGCCGCATCAACGCGGGAGCGCAGAAGGCCCGGAGGTTGTCCCAGCGCTCCCCGGTCACGTATCTCGTGTTCGACCTGCTGCACCTCGACGGCCATTCCTGCATGGGACTGCCCTACTGGCAGCGGAGGAACCTGCTGGAGCAGCTCGACATCACGGGTGAACATTGGCGAACCCCTCCCAGCTTCCCCGGGGCCGGTCGAGCGGTCACGGAGGCCGCTGCCGAACAACGACTGGAAGGGGTCGTCGCCAAGCGCCTCGACTCCCCCTACCGCCCCGGGGAACGCAGCGTCGACTGGCGCAAGATCACCGAACTGCGGACGTTGGAGGTGGTCATCGGCGGCTGGCGGCAAGGCCGGGGAAGACGCTCCGACACCTTCGGCTCGCTCCTGCTGGGCATCCCTAACGACGGTCGGCTTCAGTACATCGGCCAGGTCGGAACCGGATTCGACGAGGACGCCCTGCACGCCCTCACCTCCAGACTGCACCGGCTGGAACGCCGGACCTCGCCGTTCTCCGAAGCCTTACCGAAAGACCGGACGAGCGGAGCTCACTGGGTCAGTCCGCGACTCGTGGGCGAGGTCGCGTTCAAGTCGTGGACCGACGACGGCCGACTGCGCGCACCGACGTGGCGGGGGCTGCGCCCCGACCGCGATCCGGAGGAGTTGGCGCGATGACGACCATGACACAACCAGTCGACATCGAGGGGCGCCGACTCGAGTTATCCAATTTGGACAAAATTCTCTACCCGGAACACGGATTCACCAAGGGCGAGCTCATCGACTACTACGCACGGGTGGCTCCGGTGCTGTTACCCCACGTGCGGGACCGTCCGCTCACCCTGAAACGCTATCCCGACGGGGTCGAGGGTAAGTCGTTCTTCGAGAAGAACGTCTCCACCCACGCACCCGACTGGGTACGCACCGTGCCCATCGAGACACCGGAGAGCTCGCACGGCCGAAAAAGCGCCGACTTCGCGCTCGTTCAGGACCTGCCGACCTTGGTGTGGGCCGCGAACCTCGCGAGCATCGAATTGCATATCCCGCAATGGACCGTCGGGCCACGAGGAGAAAGACGCAATCCGGACTTGCTCGTGTTCGACCTCGATCCCGGAGCCCCCGCCACGATCGTCGATTGTTGCGAGGTGGCGCTGTGGCTACGCGACGAACTCACCGACGACGGACTGACCGCGTATCCGAAAACCAGCGGCTCGAAAGGATTGCAACTCTACGCTCCCGTACAGACACGTTCCGACGACCGAACGAACGACTACGCCAAGCGAGTGGCCGAGAAGCTGGAGCGTCGACATCCGCACCGGGTCGTATCCCGCATGGCGAAGAAGCTGCGCGTCGGCAAAGTGCTCATAGACTGGAGCCAGAACAACCCCAAGAAAACCACCGTCGCGCCCTACTCATTGCGCGCGAGATCGGCGCCCACCGTGTCCACACCGGTAACCTGGGCGGAGGTCGAAGCCTGCGAGAACCCGGCGGAGCTCGGGTTCGTGGCCGACGAGGTGCTGGACCGTGTCGACGAGCACGGCGACCTGTTCGAATCCCTTTTGACGCGAGCCAGGCCGTCCCTTTGACGTATTTTCCGAATGATTATGGGACCGAGACCGGAACAAATGTCGCAACGAGACCTGACGGACCCCCGCGCGAGGACTATGCTCGCGGCTATGCCACGGGCGGTCGACACCCACCACACCGAAGACCGTCTGCGTCGGTTCGAGGCGATCGCCGACACAGGACTGGCTCATCTGCGCGAGGAAGACGTGCTCAAGGAGTTACTGGGCAGGGTCCGGGACGTGCTCGAAGCCGACACAGCGACGGTCCTCCTGCTCGACAACACCGGACAGCAGCTTGTCGCCGCCGCCTCCTCCGGTCTGGAGGAGGAGGTGCGACAGGGTGTGCGGGTGCGTGTGGGTGAGGGCTTCGCCGGTCGGGTCGCCACCGAGCTGAAACCGTACGCCATCGAGGACGTCAACTCCGAGACCGTCGTGAACCCTCTGCTGTGGCGGAAGGGACTGCGGGGACTCGTCGGTGTCCCACTGCTCGCGGAAGGTGAGTTGCTGGGCATCCTGCACGTCGGCACCCTGCGCAAACGGACTTTCGACGACGAGGAGATCCACTGGCTGCACCTGGTCGCCGACCGAATCGCGGTCAGCCTGCGCAGCCAGTTGACGGCCAGCGACCGGAACGCGGCCGCGACGCTGCAACGGTCGTTGCTGCCCGTGCAGCTACCGTCCATCTCCGGACTCGACCTGGCCTCTCGCTACGTTCCGGGAGAACGCCTCGGCACCAGCGGTGATTGGTACGACGTGTTCACCCTGCCCTCAGGGCGGGCGTGCATGGTGATCGGGGACGTGGTGGGGCGTGGCCTGTCCGCCGCCATGATCATGGGTCGCCTCCGCACGATCCTCCGGGCGTCCTCCCTCGACCGTGAGGACCCCAGTGAGATCCTGACGAAACTCGACCGATACGCCCGCCACTTCGAATCCGACATCATGGCGACGATCGCCTGCGGCGTGTGGGAACCGTCGCTGGAACGGGTCCACCTGTCGCTGGCGGGACATCTCACCCCGGTGTTCGCCCCCGCGGGGGAGGAGAGCCGCTTGGTGACCGAGGTGCCCGTCGACGCGCCCATCGGGGTCAGTTCGACGACGCAGAAGCGACACACGGTCACGGTGGAGGTGCCCTATGGAGCGGCTCTGCTCTTCTACCCCGACGGACTCGTGGAACGACGGGACCGCCCATTGGACGACGGTCTGCGTCAGCTGTGCGAAACCGTCCGCGCCGGTCCGGCAGAGACATTGTGCGCGGAAGTGATGAGCAAACTGGTGGGAGTCAATTCCCCCAGTGACGACATCGCCATCCTGGCGGCTCATCGGCAAGCTCCCGAAACACCCTCCGAGTTGCGGTTCGAGGTCGACGCCACGCCCGAATCACTGGCTGAGGTGCGTTCGCAGCTGAGGCGCTGGTTGCCGAACGTGGGGGCATCCGAGGACGACACGGCGGACCTGCTCATCGCCGTGGGTGAGGCCGTGGCCAACTCGATCGAACACGCTTACGGCCCCCACGGCGGTAAGGTCGCCCTGGGGCTTGAGGTGCACGACGCGGAAGTGGAGATCACCGTAAGCGACACGGGCACGTGGCGCTCGCCCAGGGGCACCCATCGCGGGAGGGGAATGCAGCTCATGCGGCAACTCTGTGACGAGCTCACCGTGGAGCACGACGAGACGGGCACCCACGTCCGGCTGCGCAAACGATTCTCGGAGGATGAGTCCGCATGACCGCGGCAGACGTCGTCGTCCACGCGCAGGGCAGCACCATCGAGATCCGGCTCAGCGGTGAGATCGACCTGTCGAACAGCGACGCGGTGCGGGAGAAGATCTTCGCCTCGATCAGCAATCACCTCGTCGCCGTGACCCTCGACCTCAGCGAGGTGTCCTATATCGACAGCGCGGGACTGCGTGTCCTGTTCGCACTCACCGAACGGCTCCGGCTGTTGCAGACCAAATGCACGATGATCGCGCCCCCAGGATCACCCACCCGCCGGGTCCTGGAGATGACGGGCATGAACTCCGTGGCGGAACTGAAACCCTGATCTCGATCCCGCCACGGGTTCGCGGTGGGGGCGACTGTCCTTTCGACCCACCGGAAAGCCGCCCCCGAGACACGAGTCAGTACGACAGTTCGGGGATACGATCGCTGTAACGCGCCACGAGTTCGACGTTACGTTCGTCCCCACCGGGAACGTTGGCGCTGGTCCACACGGGTAGTTCGGCTCCACGCTCCTCGGCGAGGCTGTCCAGTTCCGCCAGCAACGCCGACCACACGTACGCCCCGACGATCGTGGAGACCGCCGAGGTACGCGGTGCCTGAGCGGGGTGCACGACGTCGCCGGCCGGGACGTTCGTGTCGAGCACGACGGTGGCGTGTTCGGCCAGGCTCGTGCCGCTGCGGTCCGCCGCCGCGGCCGAGGCCACCGACGAGGTGACGGCGATGACCGGCACGCCCCGTGCCAACGCCTCCTGCGCGATCTCCACGGGGTAGGGGTTACGTCCGCTGGTGGAGAACACCACCACGACATCGCCGCGTCGCACATCGGCGCGTTCGACCAGCGCACGCCCCCGACCGGGCACGCGTTCCGCCGCCGAGCTGCGCAACGCCCCCGACAACGGCAACACATCGGTATCCCACAACGGTCTGACCGCAGCGAGTCCACCCGCGCGGTAGAACGTCTCACACACCATCGCCAGGGAGTGTCCCGCCCCCGCGGCGTGGACGATGCCGCCACCGTCGACCGCATCGAGCACCAGCTCGGCGGCCTTACGCAGTTCTCCCTGCTGGGAGTCGATGGTGTCGAGCAGCTTCCGGACGCGGTCACGCATTCGGCACGATCTCCTTCACATTCGTCGTCAACATCGTTGTCAACGTCGTCATCGATCCGTCAGTGTCGGTAACGCTAAGTAGCGATTAGTAACTTTCAGTAGCACTGCGTCAGCAGTGCCCTCGGCGGCGGGACCAGCGGCGCCTTCGGCGCCATTTCATCGCCGCCATCTCATCGCTGCTGGACACTCAGCGCAACCGATTCCGCATTCTCCGCGTTCGGTTCACCCGGCCGGGTATCCCCCGACGAGCCGCTCACCGGACGTAGGTCAGGGATTCACCGCCGTGCACCACCTCACCCGCGACGAACGTCGCGAGCACCCTGATCTTGTCCATGGCCGACGGCGCGACGGTGGTCGGGTCATCACCGAGCAGTACGA
>SMEW01000307.1_pt1 | contig 10555 bp, 10 predicted proteins | sample 2456341 | NCBI WGS metagenome assembly SMEW01 (sample SAMN10132602, study PRJNA489261) | soil metagenome | isolation source: day120 control-loamy sand soil ammended with composted manure from dairy cow... | place: USA | collected 2015-04-01 | reverse complement strand
CGGGGTGTGGTGGCTGCTATCCCGTGCGGCCGTGTTCGCCGCCGAGGACAGGGGTGAGTCGGTACCCGTGCGGTTGCGCAGGCACCGCTGGGACACCGGCCACATCGTCGCGGAACGCACGTCGGCGTCGGTGTGAACCCGTTTCGGTTACCGCCGGTGGTCGGCGGTTTCGCGGGGGCGGTTACAGTGCGAGCGTGTCTGCCCAAGCCGCGTCCTCCGGATTGTTGATCGTCGACAAACCCGGCGGGATGACCTCGCACGACGTGGTCGCCAAGGTCCGCCGTTTCCTGCGTACCCGCAAGGTCGGGCACGCGGGGACGCTCGATCCGATGGCCACGGGGGTGCTCGTGCTGGGCGTGGGGCGTGCCACGAAACTGCTCGGACACCTGGCGTTGGATCGCAAGGCCTATCTCGCCACGATCGTCCTCGGCGCCGCCACCACCACCGACGACGCCGAGGGGGAGGTCACGTCGAGCGCCGACGCCTCCGGCGTGCGTGATTCCGACATCGCCGCCGAGATCGCGGCGTTGACGGGTGACATCCTGCAGAAGCCGAGCGCGGTGAGCGCGGTGAAGGTGGACGGCAAACGCGCCTACGCCCGCGTGCGGGCGGGGGAGGAGGTCGATCTCCCGGCCCGGCCCGTCACAGTGCATCGGTTCGACGTGCTCGCCACCCGACGGGAAGGGCAGCGGGTGGAGCTCGACGTGATGGTCGACTGTTCGTCGGGCACGTACGTGCGGGCGCTCGCACGTGATCTGGGTTCGGCGCTCGGGGTCGGTGGTCATCTCGCCGCGCTGCGGCGCACCTCGGTCGGACCGTTCACCCTGGCGCAGGCCCGCACCCTCGACGAGGTCGAGCGCGCGCCGGGGCTGTCGTTGAGTCTGAGCGAGGCCGTGGCGGCCGCGTTCCCCCGGGTCGACGTCGCCGCCTCCGCCGCGCACGCGATCCGGCACGGGCAGCGCATCCCCGCGGCCGGGATCGACGGCACCTACGGAGTGTTCGGCCCCGACGGTCGTGTGCTCGCGCTGGCGCGGGACAGTGGTCGGGTGGCCAAGTCCGTGGTCGTCCTCGACCCCGCCTGAGATCCCTCCCCAAGAGATCGATCTCGGGCGGGCTACCCTGCACCACGTGCAGCGATGGCGTGGTGTGGCGGACCTTCCCGGTGATTGGGGCCGGTGCGTGGTCACGATCGGCGTGTTCGACGGCGTGCATAAGGGGCACCAGGCGTTGATCAGTCAGACGGTGCGGACGGCCCGGCAACGGGGCTTGCCCAGTGTGGTGCTCACCTTCGACCCGCATCCGGCGGAGGTCCTGCGCCCGGGGAGTCATCCCGCCCAGCTCACGACGCTGACTCGCAAGGCCGAGCTGATAGAGCAGCTCGGCGTCGACGTTCTCGCCGTGCTGCCGTTCACGCCGGAGTTGTCACGGCTGTCGCCCGAGGAGTTCGTCCACGAGATCCTCGTCGAACGGCTGCACGCCGCCACCGTCATCGTCGGGGAGAACTTCCGCTTCGGTTACAAGGCGAGGGGCACCGTGGAGACGTTGCGGGAGCTCGGCAAGCGGTTCGGATTCACCGCGCACGAGGCGACGCTGGAGGGCCACTCCGTGTCGGAGAACGGTGGCAGCGCCGAGATCACGTACTCGTCCACCTACGTGCGATCGTGCATCAATGCCGGTGACGTGGTGGCAGCGGCCGAGGCACTCGGCCGTCCGCACCGGCTGGAGGGCATCGTCGTGCGCGGCGAAGGTCGTGGCCGTGAACTCGGTTTCCCCACGGCGAACCTGTCCCTGCCGGCGTTCTCCGCCGTGCCCGCCGACGGGGTGTACGCATGCTGGTTCGTCCGCCAAGGGCGTGATGAGGAGCCGTTGCCGGCGGCCGTGTCCGTGGGGACCAACCCGACCTTCTCCGGTAGGGAACGGACCGTGGAAGCGTTCGTGCTCGACTTCGACGCCGACCTTTACGGACAGCAGGTGGCCCTCGACTTCGTGGCTCGGCTCAGGGGGCAGATCGCGTTCGACACCACCGAGGAACTCGTCAGGCACATAGCCGACGACGTGGCGCGCACGCGACAGATCCTGGGTCGGTGACTTCCGCGCCACATATAAACGGGTGCGAATGCGAAGGCCTTGCCGGTTTCGCCCCAATGGGCGACCGGACCTGAGAAGATACCGGCACAGGCCGGCGATGTGCCGGTCGGCGTGGTGGAGGGGAGCAAGCTCAGCCGTGGATGACCACAAGATCGTCCAGCGGAACATCGCGTTGCAGCGTGAGTGGTACGGCGAACCGCTTGGTGATCGCGTACGGAGGCTTGTGGTCGCTTTCGACGTCTCGCAGGCGTATCTCGCCGAGGTCCTGGGTATCAGTGCGCCCATGTTGAGTCAGGTGATGAGCGGGCGGCGAGCGAAGATCGGCAACCCGGTCGTCCTGGCCCGGCTCATCATGCTCGAACGCAAGGTCCTGACGCCGGAGGTCGCAGCGGGCAGCAAGGAGGCCATCCGCGCGGCGTTGGAGGACGTCAAGGCTTCCCGTCCCACGGTGAACAGGGACAACTTCCCCGTCGGCGTCGGCCCCGACGAGACCGCCGTGCTCGCGGCACTGCGGGAGATCGCCGAGGAGGAGAGCCTGCTCGAAGCGGCGGAGCGGTTGGACGCGGACTTCCCCGCGATCGCCGACCTGCTTCGCAGAGCGGGGAAGGCCCAGTAGGTGTCCGACCCGGCCCGGCTGTTCACCGCGGTGACGCCGTCCGCCGCGGCGATCTCGGCACTGCGCGAGGAGTTGGGTCGGTATCCCTCCGGACGCGGCCCGTTGCGCTGGGTCGAGGTCCCGCAGTGGCACATCACGCTCGGCTTCTACGGTATGGACGACCCCGGGACCAGGGCATCCTGGTTGAAGGCCCGCCTGGCCGGGCTGCGAGCACCCACGGTGCAGCTGGTGGGAACGGGCTCGTTTCCCGGAGTATTGTGGATCGGGGTGCGCGAACACGGCCTGACCGAAGTGGCCGACGCGATCCGTCCGGAGGACGAGAAGCGCCCGTTCCGACCCCATCTGACGCTGGCGCGGGGCAGGGCGTTCGGCACCATCGAAAGGTGGCGGCGTCTGCTCGCCGAGTTCGAAAGCCCGGCGTGGACGGCGACCGAGGTGGTGTTGTTCCGCAGCGACCGGGCCGAGGACGGTCGTCGGGCCGGTCCCCGGTACAGCGTGGTCGAGCGGTTCCCGCTTGACTCGCCGGGATGACCGTGTGCGGGCGCGGCGGTGGGGCGCTGCTGATACGCTCGATAGTTGAGTCCGGCTGCGGTCCGTGGCGGCCGGTACTTACGAGCAATGACGACACGGCACACAGTCGAGGAGTGAACACGTGGCTCTGACCGCGGAGGAGAAGAAAGCGATCCTGTCCGAGTTCGGTCTTCACGAGACCGACACGGGATCGCCCGAGGCGCAGGTGGCCCTGCTGACGAAGCGGATCACCGACCTCACCGAGCACCTCAAGGTGCACAAGCAGGACCACCATTCGCGTCGTGGTTTGTTGCTGCTGGTCGGCCGTCGTCGCCGACTGCTCAACTACCTCATGCGAGTGGACATCGAGCGGTATCGTTCGCTGATTCAGCGACTCGGCCTCCGCCGATGACAGGCCCTGAGGGGGCGTGACCCGTCTGGGTCGCGCCCCCTCGGTACAAGGAAGCAAGACCATGGGCGAGCGCAGCAATACGCGAGGGCGCCGTAGCCGGTCCTCGGTAGTGGTCGCCGGGAACCCGTTCCCGTCGGCTTCGATCGATGACCGGCCTCGTACCTCGCGTGTGCCCCGAGGAGTGGGGCGGCGCCCGCCCGGATGTACGAGGAGTAATACACAGTCATGACTGATGTCAGCGGCAATGACACACAGGCCGTGCACGAAACGGAAGCCGTGATCGACAACGGGCGGTTCGGTCAGCGCACGGTCCGATTCGAGACGGGCAGACTCGCGCGACAGGCAGCCGGGTCCGTCGTCGCGTACCTGGACGACGAGACGATGGTGCTGTCCGCCACCACCGCGTCCAAACAGCCCAAGGAACAGTTCGACTTCTTCCCGCTGACGGTGGACGTCGAGGAGCGGATGTACGCGGCCGGGCGTATCCCCGGTGCGTTCTTCCGTCGGGAAGGTCGCCCGTCCACCGACGCGATCCTGACCTGCCGGCTCATCGACCGTCCCCTGCGTCCCTCGTTCGCGGAGGGGCTGCGTAACGAGATCCAGATCGTCGTGACGGTGCAGAGCCTGCACCCGGACGACCCCTACGACGTGCTCGCCATCAACGCGGCGTCGGCTTCCACCCAGATCGCCGGACTGCCGTTCTCCGGCCCCATCGGTGGAGTGCGGCTCGGGCTGATCGACGGCGAGTGGGTCGCCTTCCCGACCTGGTCGCAGCTGGAGCGCGCCACGTTCAACATGGTCGTGGCGGGTCGTATCGTCGGGGATCGTCCCGAGGACGTCGCGATCATGATGGTCGAGGCGGAGGGGACCGAGAACACCCTCGACCTCATCGCGAACGGGGCCACCGCGCCCACGGAGAAGACCGTGGCCGAGGGCTTGGACGCGGCCAAGCCGTTCATCCGGGTGCTGTGCGAGGCGCAGCAGCGACTCGCCGACGTGGCGGCGAAGCCGGTGGGTGAGTTCCCGCTGTTCCCGGACTACGAACAGGACGCCTACGACGCGGTCGCGGCCATCGCGACCGACGGCCTCGCCAAGGCGCTCACGATCGCGGGCAAGCAGGAACGCGAGAACGCGATCGACGAGGTGAAGAACGCGGTGCTCGAGCGCGTCGGAATCGGCGAGGGCGAGGCGTTCGAAGGCCGTGAGAAGGAGATCGGCGCGGCGTTCCGCGCGCTGACCAAGAAGCTGATCCGGCAGCGCATCCTGCGCGACAAGGTGCGTATCGACGGCCGCGGCGTGACGGACATCCGGCAGCTGGCCGCCGAGGTGTCGGTGGTGCCGAGGGCGCACGGCTCGGCCCTGGAGACGACGAAGCGTTTCCTGCACCATTACAACTTCCCGCCGTACTCCACCGGGGAGACGGGCCGGGTGGGCACGCCGAAGCGCCGTGAGATCGGCCACGGCATGCTCGCCGAGCGCGCGCTCGTACCCGTGGTACCGAAGCGGGAGGAGTTCCCGTACGCGATCCGGCAGGTCTCCGAGGCACTGGGCTCCAACGGGTCCACCTCGATGGGCTCGGTGTGCGCGTCCACGATGAGCCTGCTCAACGCCGGGGTGCCGCTGAAGGCGCCGGTGGCGGGTATCGCCATGGGGCTGGTGTCCGACGAGGTCGAGAACGAGAACGGGGAGACCGAGGTCCGTTACGTGGCGCTCACCGACATCCTCGGTGCGGAGGACGCCTTCGGTGACATGGACTTCAAGGTCGCGGGCACCAGGGAGATCATCACCGCGCTGCAGTTGGACACGAAGCTCGACGGCATTCCGTCCGACGTGCTCGCCGCGGCGCTGGAGCAGGCCCGGGACGCTCGACTGACGATTCTGGACGTCATGGCCGAGGCCATCGACGGTCCGGACGAGATGAGCCCGTACGCACCGCGCGTGACGAGCCTGAAGGTGCCGGTCGACAAGATCGGCGAGGTCATCGGCCCGAAGGGCAAGATGATCAACTCGATCACCGAGGAGACCGGTGCCGACATCTCCATCGAGGACGACGGCACGATCTACGTCGGTGCCGCCGACGGCCCCTCGGCCGACGCTGCCATCGAGAAGATCAACGCCATCGCCAACCCGCAGCTGCCGAAGGTCGGTGAGCGGTACCTCGGCACCGTGGTGAAGACGGCGGCGTTCGGTGCGTTCGTGTCGCTGCTGCCCGGCAGGGACGGCTTGGTGCACATCTCCAAGTTGGGCAACGGCAAGCGCGTGGCCAAGGTCGAGGACGTGGTGCACGTCGGCGACAAGCTGCAGGTGGAGATCGCCGACATCGACAGCCGCGGCAAGATCAGCCTCGTGCTCGTCAAGGACGAGGACGAGGAAGGAGAGGCCGCCGAGTCCGGCAAGGGGCAGTCCTCGGCTCAGGAAGCCCCCGAACGGGACAAGCCCGCGAAGGCGGGTAGGGGCGACAAGGGGCCGAGGCCTGACCGGCCGCGTCAGCGCACCCGTCGTGGCGGACGTGGCCGTGGCGGCGAGAGGGGCGGTCGCGGTGAGAAGTCGGACCAGCAGCAGTCCGACGCGAAGGGCACCGCCTCGACGAGCGGCCCGGCCGACCTCGGGCCGTTCGGCGAGGTGAGTCGACAAAGACATGGCGCGACAAATTGCCGGTCACCTGCAACCGATCGGTTCCACCCGAACGTTGGACTCGGGAATGGATTCCGGTGTCGTCAAGCGCACCGTGCTGCCCGGCGGACTACGCGTGATCACCGAGTCGATTTCGGGTGTGAGATCCGCGACGGTGGGTCTGTGGGTCGGGGTCGGTTCGCGGGACGAACGGCCCCACCTCGCGGGCGCGGCTCACTATCTCGAACATCTGCTGTTCAAAGGCACCGCGCGCCGCAGCGCCGCGCAGATCGCGGAAGAGATCGACGCGGTCGGTGGTGAGATGAACGCTTTCACCGCCAAGGAGCACACGTGTTTCTACGCCCAGGTGCTCGACGACGACCTGCCGTTGGCGGTGGATCTCATTACCGACGTCGTGTTCGAAGCGCTGTGTTCGGACGCCGATGTGGACATCGAACGTGGGGTGGTGCTCGAAGAGATCGCCATGCGCGATGACGATCCCGAGGACCTGTTGCACGAGATGTTCGTGGAAACGGTCATGCCGAATCATCCACTCGGCCGTTCGATCCTGGGCACTGAACAGTCCATCACGATGATGACCCCGTCGGCGTTGCGTAGTTTCTACCGCAGGCGTTATCGACTGCAGCGGATGGTGCTGGCGGTGGCGGGCAACGTCGAACACCGCGCGGTGGTGCGCATGGTGGAATCGGCGCTGCGCGGTCGACTGTCCGGTTCGGACACACCACGACCGCCGAGGGGCGGGCAGGCGCGGTTCGGTCGTTCGGTACGGCCCGTGCTGTACAAACACGACACCGAACAGACGCACCTCATGCTGGGTGTGCGGACTCCGGGCCGACACGATGAGCGTCGGTACTCGCTGGCGGTGCTCAACACCGTGCTCGGTGGCGGGATGAGTTCACGCCTGTTCCAGGAGGTCCGAGAGCGGCGTGGGTTGGCCTACCAGGTGTACTCGTCCGTGACGTCCTACGCCGACGCCGGCCACTTCGACATCTACGTGGGCTGTCAACCCGATCGGCTCGGTGAGGTCGCCGGCGTGGTGGGCGGGATGCTCGCCGATCTCGTCGAACACGGGGTGACCGAAGCCGAGGTCACCAGGGCGAAGGGCCAGCTGCGGGGCGGACTCGTCCTGGGTTTGGAGGACACCGCCTCCCGCATGTTCCGGCTCGGTGAGAACGAACTCCATTACGGCCATTACCGCAGCGTGAGTGAGACAGTGGAGCGTATCGACGCTGTCACGACGGAGGACGTGACGGCACTGGCTCGCGCATTGCTGCGACGGCCCGGTGGCCGGTCGGCGGTCGCCGTGGTCGGGCCGTACGCTCACACCGACGACCTTCCCGAGGAACTGCACGAGGTGATGGCATGACGCAGGTACCCGAAAACGGCGCGGACACGGTGATCAAGGTCGGCGTGCTCGGGGCACGGGGCCGGATGGGCACCGAGGTCGTCAAGGCCGTGAACGCCGATCCCGGCATGACCGTGGTCGCGGCGGTGGACTCCGGTGACGACCGCGCCGCTTTGACGTCGGCCGACGTGGTGGTCGACTTCACCCACCCCGACGCGGTGATGGACAACCTCCGATTCGCGGTCGATCACGACCTGCACGCCGTGGTCGGCACGAGTGGATTCACCGACGAGCGCATCGAAACCCTCACCGGGTGGTTGGCGGAGAAGCCGGAATTGGGTGTGCTGATCGCGCCGAACTTCGCGCTCGGCGCTGTGCTCGCCATGCGTTTCGCCCAGCAGGCCGCGCGCTTCTACGATTCCGCGGAAGTGGTGGAGCTGCATCACAACCGTAAGGTCGACGCTCCGTCGGGCACGGCCGCGCACACCGCCCGGTTGATCTCGGAGGCCCGGGCCGAGGCCGGTAGGGGACCCGGTGAGGACGCCACGACAGCCGAGCTCGACGGTGCGCGTGGTGCCGATGTGGACGGGGTGCGGGTCCACTCGGTGCGGTTGCCCGGTCTCGTGGCGCACGAGGAGATCCTGTTCGGAGCTCCAGGTGAGACATTGACCATTCGGCATGACTCGCTCGACCGCACATCGTTCATGCCGGGCGTCCTCTTGGGAGTGCGCTCGGTGCTCACTCGGCCGGGGCTGACGGTCGGTCTGGAACACGTATTGGACTTGTGACGGACACTGTGAAAACCCGCAATCTCGCTGTAGTCGTCACCATCGCCGTCGGCATCTATTTGGTTCTGCTCGCCGGTCGCGCGGTGGAGCTGATTCGGTCGGGCGACCCGGTGGCCGTCGGGCTCGGCGTGGGCGTGTTCGCGCTGCCGGTGCTCGGGGCGTGGATAGTAGCGGCGACCTGGCGTTCCGGTATGCAGATCCAGCGTCTCGCGCGCAGGCTGGAGGAAGAGGGCGGGCTGCCCGACACCTCCGAACTACCACGCCGTCCGTCCGGGCGAGTGGACAAGGCGGCCGCTGACGAGTGGTTCGAACAGCGACGCGCCGAAGTGGAGGCAGATCCGCGCGATTGGAGGCGCTGGTACCGTCTGGCGGTCGCTTACGACATCGCCGGCGACCGCAGACGTGCCCGTGCCACCATGCGGAAGGCCGTCGAGCTGGAAGCCGCCGAGACACGCTGAAGGATCCCCCCGAAGCTCGCGGGAAGATCACAGGCGGAACAGCTCGGCGAAGAACACCGGGGCCGCGGCCAACGCGCTGAACCGTACGAAGCGGCCCACGAATCCCACGAGCAGGAACAGTGAAACCCGCATGTGGACCAGCCCGGCGAGCACGCTCATGGCCATGTAAGGCGGGAGGCCGAATATCGAGCTGGCCCCGTACGTGGCGGTCATCCAGTGCGGGTGCTGGTGGCAACGTTCACGTATCCGGGTCAATGCCCGACGCAGTCGTGTGGTGCATTGCCGTCGGCGTTCTCGCCCGGGGGACGCGGTGTGAGTCCGCCGACCGCGATACCACCTCGCGCTCAAAAGAGAGGGCAGTTCGATGATCCCCCTGGCGGCCAGATAGTGCAGCAGTTTGCCCGAGACCTGCCCGAATGCCACGGCAGCGCCGATGCCGATCCATGGCAGGGACGGCTCACTGGTGACGAGACCGAGCACGAACAGTTCGACGTTCATGATCGGTAGCAGGGATGTACCGAAGGCGACACCGAGCGAGACACATAACCAAGTGAACACGGCGTGGTCCTCCGGACGTGGGGTGGATGACGCTCACCCTAGTGGCCTCGGAGACGCTGTGGGTGCACGAAGGGTAAGGTCGTCGACCCTTTTCCTCAGGAAGGCCGAGGCTTTCTCACTCACTCCGGCGGAGCGGGGCCGTCCGGAGGCGGTCTGTGCCGAGTCGTGGGGGCTTTCGCGTCGCCGAACGGAACACCCGGTTCGCGGCGGCGCCGCCGTGGTTCACAGGTCGCCCGGAAGGATTGTCGCCGCCTCGGTGAGAATTCCCACGAATCCGCCGATTCCTTTTCTCGCTTCCTGTGACAGAACTATTACCTTCGGTTGTGGAGAATTCGAGGGAATTCGGGACGGGAAAGGATGTGCCCGGCCGCCCCTGAGGGTTGCCTCTCGTGGGACAGGCGGGCTGACCAGCGTGTTCACTCCTTCTTGCGCGGTGGGGAAGTGGCGTCGGCAGTGAGAGGGCCCTTCGGGTCGAGCGTGCCGAGCCGGCGCTGTCATATCAGGGGTGGCCGATATCACGAGCCGATCTCGGGATGATGCCGGCACTTTCGGGTTTCAATTCTCGAAGGGGCGACGACGCTTGCTGAACTCCGTGTCGGCGCTCGTATCTCTCGACGGCGCGGGCGGCGTTCTTCGTCTTAATTAGACGAGTGTACTACGAAGTCGGCCCGAGCGGATTGAGAAGATCATCACGTGATATGTCGAGCGTTCGGTCCTGCGGTCGACAAAGGGCGTTCTGTAGGATGTGTCCTCGGGGTGGCTGACGCTCGTACGCGTGATGTGGTCATGCGTACGACGCGATGACTCGCCCTGGTTAAGTCCGACGGCGAAGCTTGGACCTGAGACGGCGGTGAAATATATGCTCGTGGCGATTCTCGCCCATTTCGCCGTCGCCTTGTTGCTGCCTGCCATCGCCCAGAGGTGGGGCAGGGCCGCATTCGTCGTCGGAGCCGTCCTGTCGGCGGCTACACTCGCCACTCTACTCCTTTTCTTCTCCGATGGGGCATTCGGCGACAACGACGACGTCGTCGAGCAAACCCTCCGCTGGGCACCGGCGATCGACTTGGAAATCACATTCCGAATCGACGCCCTCTCGGTGCTCATGGCATTGCTCGTCTCCGGGGTCGGCGCACTCGTTCTCACCTA
>SMEW01000119.1_pt1 | contig 10576 bp, 10 predicted proteins | sample 2456341 | NCBI WGS metagenome assembly SMEW01 (sample SAMN10132602, study PRJNA489261) | soil metagenome | isolation source: day120 control-loamy sand soil ammended with composted manure from dairy cow... | place: USA | collected 2015-04-01 | reverse complement strand
GCGCGATCTCGTGCTGACCCGCAATCCGCACGGTGGGGTGGCCGCGTTGGTGGACGACTGTGTGAACTGCGCGGTGGACAAGTTGATGGCCGACGCGGGCGGGCCGGCGTGGGACGAGCAGGGTTTCGCCGCGTTGCAGGAGCGGGTGCGGGCAGGTCTCAACGGGACCACGCTCACCGTGCTGCGGACGGTGGAGGAGATCCTGCGTGCGGTGCACGACGTGGAGGCCCGGCTGGAGTCCATGCGCGGGGATGCGTTGGCCGAGTCCCTGGCCGACATCCGTGCGCATCTGTCGGGGCTCGTGCACGCCGGATTCGTCACCAAGACCGGTTTCGACCGCCTCGGAGACCTGGTGCGGTACGTGCGTGGCATCGAACGCAGGCTCGACAAGCTGCCCACCGACCCGGCGCGTGATGTGCAGCGGCTCCGCGACATCGCATGGTTGCAGGAGGAATACCGAGCGGTGGTGGACGCCCTGCCGCCTCGGGTCGAACCGAGCCCGCAGCTGGCCGAGATCCCCTGGATGATCGAGGAACTGCGGATCAGTTTCTTCGCCCAAACCCTGGGCACGGCCTATCCGGTCTCGATGAAACGGGTTCTGAAGGCGTTGGACGCCGCCGCTCCCTAGCCACCGTGTCCGCAGTCTGTGCAGTCGTGTCCGCAGGTTACGTAGTCGTGTCCGCAGACTGCGGTGGCGTGTTCGGTGTTTCGGGATGTCGACGCCGGTTCCGGGCATCCAACACACACCGAGAAGCGGCCCCGCGTACCGAAAGAGCTCATTTGGCGTCGGCGTAGACGGCCACCGCCTTGGCGGGCATGGGAAACCGCACGGGGCACGACGGGCCGAAGACCAACGTGGTCGCCTCTGTCGCGGAGTCGGCCAGGCATCCCTGCACCTGACCGGCGAGTTCGGTCGGGCAGTGCACGAGCACCTCGTCGTGTTGGAAGAACACCAGATGCGCGGGTGCGGGCAGCCGTCGTCGTAGCGTGGCCAGGAGTACGGCCGTCCAATCGGCGGCACTGGCCTGTACCACGAAGTTCCGGGTGAATCGTCCCCAGTCCCGGGCGGCGCGACGGGCGGAGTTCTCGTCGCCGCTGCCGCCCGTGAGCGTGCGCCACGCCTCGGGTGGTGGAGGTGATGTCCGTCCGAGGCGGGACCGGACGAGCCCTCCCCGTTCCCCTTCCCGGGCAGCATGCTCCACAAAGGACACCGCGTGTGGGAAACGCCGCCGCAGCAACGACAGCAGCGGGGCCGCCTCGCCGGAAGTCCCGCCGTACATCGCCGACAACATCGCGATCTTCGCGCGGGCGCGATCGTCCTCGATCGGGGTTCGACCGAACAAGGTGTGCGCCAGGCTGGTGTAAAGGTCGGCGTCCGCCGAGACCTCAGCCAGTCTGCGGTCGCCGGACAGCGCGGCGAGCACCCGTGGTTCGAGCTGTGCCGCGTCGGCCACCACCAACGTCCAACCGGGATCGGCGCGAACACAGCCACGCAGCAGTTTCGGGATCTGCAGTGCCGCTCCGCCGCGGCTGGCCCAGCGGCCCGAGACCACCCCGCCGACGACGTACACGGGACGGAACCGGCCGTCACGCACCCACTGGTCCAGCCATGCCCAGCCGTGGGCGGAATGCAGCCGGGCGAGTTCCTTGTACTCCAGCAAGGGTGCGATCGCGGGGTGGTCGACGTGGCGTAGTACGTGCGCCCGCGTCGACGGCACGTCGACACCGTCCCGTCGCAGTGCCCGCACGATGCTGCCGGGGTGATCCGGGTTCACCGTAGGGTCGTTGAACGCGGCGGTGATGCGTTCGGCGAGTTCGGCGAGTTTGGGTGGTCGTTGTCCGGCGGGGGGTCGGGGGCCGAGCAATGTCGTGAGCAGGTCCCGATGGGCGTCGGCGCACCACGGTAGGCCGTCGGCGGACATCTCGGTGGCGGCGAGCGCGCTGGCGGACTCGGCCGCGATGAGCAGCCGCAGGCGTTCCGGATGCGTTTGTTCCCGAAGTCGTCGTTCCTGGTCGGCGAGTACCGTTTCCGCCGCGTCCCGTGGATCGACCCCCGGTGGTAGGCCGGACCGATGTAGTTCGAACAGCGTGGGTTCCTCGTCAGGTTCGCGATGTTCGGTGCCTGGGTCGGCGGGCGGAGGGAGTCCCCGCGCGCGTGCATAGGCCGCCCCGAGTCCTCGGGGCTCGTCGTGTCGTCCGGCGTGGGCCAGAAGCAGGTATTCGGTCAGTGCCAGGTCGATGCAGCGCCCCACTCGCACGTCGCGGGCGACGAGCGGCGGGTAGTCGCGTTCGACCGAGGGGAAGACCCAGCGTGGGGCGTACCTGCGTTCCCAGATGCCGACGAGTTCGGCCGCCGCATCGGGGTCGAGATCCGTGTGGGAGTACTCGGCGGAAAGCGATGCGGGTGGCCGGAGTAGGTATCGGCCGTCGGGCTGTCGCGCCACGATGATGCGCACGAGCAGACATTGTGGGGGTGACCACCGACGTTTTCGGCTCGACTCCGTAACCTACTTGCGGGTAGGTTTGGCTCGGTGCGTGGCTGAGGAGGTGCGCGATGGGACGGCCGACCGTGGCCGGTGTGATGAGTCGTGCGGTGGAGGCAGTACGCAGCCTCGCGGTGTTGTATCGCGCGGGACTGGCCCCGATACCCCGTCTGCCCGCCGTGATCCCCATTCGGTCGGACTCGTCGACGAGCGCGGATCACTGACGTACACACAGCTCGACCTGCGCTCCAACGCTCTTGCGCGGGCATGGGCCGCACGCGGTGTGCGGCCGGGCACCACCGTCGCCGTGCTGTGCCGCGACCACCGTGGACTCGTCCTCGCCCTCCTTGCGGCGGGCAAACTGGGTGCGCCCGTACTCCTGCTCAACACCGGATTCGCCAAGCCCCAGCTCACCGATGTCGCCGCCCGGGAGAAGGTACGCGTCCTCGTGCACGACGAGGAGTTCACCGACCTGCTCGGCGACATCGCGGGAGTCGACCGGTACCTCGCGTGGACGGACTCCACCCCGCCCGCCGACGTGCCGACGCTCGACGACATCATCGCGGGCAGCGACGACCATCCGCTTCCGGCCCCACCGAAACCCGGTGGTCTCGTGCTGCTCACCAGCGGCACCACCGGAACACCGAAAGGCGCTCCTCGGCCGAAGGTCTCGCCGTTCGACTCCGCCCAGTTCCTCGATCGCATCCCACTGCGTGTCGGTGAGGCCACCTTCATGGGCGCCCCACTGTTCCACGCCACCGGGATCTCCCAGTTCATCTTGTCGTGCGCGCTCGGCTGCACCGTGGTGGTGCGGAGGAAATTCGACCCCGAGGCCACCTTGCGCGGGGTCGCCGAGCATCGGTGTACGGCGTTGGTGCTGGTGCCCACGATGCTGCAGCGCATTCTCGACCTCGGGCCTGAGGTGATCGGACGGTACGACACCTCGAGTCTGCGCATCATCTTCGTCGCGGGGTCCGCGCTTGCGCCCGAGGTCGGCAATCGGGCCACGGAACTCTTCGGAGACGTGATCCACAATTTGTACGGTTCCACGGAGGTCGCCGTCGCGACCGTGGCCACGCCGGAGGATTGGAAGCGAGCGCCAGGCACGGTGGGCAAACCCCCGGTCGGTTGCCGGGTCGAGCTCTACGACGAGCACGGTCGGCGCATCACCAGGCCGTACGTCACGGGAAGGGTGTTCGTCGGCAGTGGGCTCGCGTTCGAGGGGTACACCGACGGCAGGACCAAGGAGACGATCAACGGCCTGCTCGCCACCGGCGACGTCGGTCATTTCGACGCCGACGGGCTGCTGTTCATCGACGGCCGGGACGACGAGATGATCGTCTCGGGTGGGGAGAACGTCTATCCCGTCGAGGTGGAGAACGTGCTCGTCGAGCATCCCGACGTGCGGGAGGCCGCGGTGATCGGAGTGCCCGACGACGAGTTCGGTCAGCGGCTCAAGGCGTTCGTCGTGGTCAAGGAGGGGGCCGAGTTGGACGCCGACGCCGTACGGGAGCACGTGAGGAACAATCTGGCCCGGTACAAGGTCCCGCGGGATGTCGAGTTCCTGGACCAGCTCCCACGTAACGCCACCGGCAAAGTCCTGCGCAACAGTCTTGAGTAGTCGAATCCGCATCGGGTGGTCCGTACCGTGTGGGCGGACACGACTACGCGAACTGCGGACACGACTACGTGGGCTGCGGACACGACTACGTGGGCTGCGGACACGACCGCCGGAACGGTGTCACAAGAGGTGGCGGCGGGACGCCGCGCCGCGTGGGCGGGGCGGGGGCAGCAGGCTGAGCAGTGAGCCCGTGGGTACGTCCAGGATCTGTTCCAAGGCGAGGATGGCCCGGAGGGACTGCTGTCGTTCGGGCTGACGTTTGCCGGATTGCCAGTAGCTCAGGGCGGTGACGCTGACGGGCACCCCGCGTTCTTGCAGTCGGATCTGGATGCGGTCGAGGCTCAGACCACTCGAGGAGATCGCTGACCGAAGCGCCTCGGAGAACTTCGTTGCGCCACTCATCGTGTCCCCCCGTGTCGTGTGCATAACGATATGGGAACACATTAGCAGCACGTGTAACGCCTGGTGATGGGCCCATTCGGCAGGTGTTAGTCCAAACGGGCTAGTGGTCGCTCGGACGAATGGTTCAGAACTGGTAAATGTGAATCATTGCCCAACCGCCACCCTCGGCGTTCTGATGTTCACAACACGTTGTCGGGGACACGGAAGGAAACCGATGGGCACATCCAGGAAGACCACGCGGTCGGCGCTCACGGGCGTTGTCGCGATGGGTGTGACGGGATTGTTCGCCGCAGGGGTGGCTCCCGCGCAGGCCGAGGTGGGGCAGGTTCTCCATGCCGGCTCGGCACATGCTGTCGACGGCAGCTACATCGTCGTGTTGAAGGACGAGGCGCAGGGTGCCGTGCTGTCGAGCTCGGTGACGGTGCAGGCGCAGTCCCTGGCCGCCGACTACGGCGTCCAGGTGCAGCGGACCTTCGACACCGCACTCAACGGATTCACGATCAAGGCCGACGCGGCGGCGGCGAAGCGGCTGGCGGCCGACGACGCCGTGGAGTTCGTCAGCCAGAACCAGCGCTTCCACATCGCGGACGCGCCGGGGGCGCAGGCGACGGCGTCGTGGGGACTTGACCGCATCGACCAGCGCGACCTGCCGCTGGACGACTCCTACACGCCGCCGACCTCGGCCTCGGAGGTCACGGCGTACGTGATCGACACCGGTGTGTCGGAGCACAGTGACTTCGGAGACCGGCTCCAGCCCGGTGCCGACTTCGTCGACAACGACGACGACGCGACCGATGAGAACGGACACGGCACGCACGTGGCCGGCACGATCGGCGGCGAGCGGTACGGTGTCGCCCCCGACGTCAACCTCGTCGGTGTCCGGGTCCTCGACGCCAACGGCAGTGGCACCACCGCCCAGGTGATCGCGGGCATCGAGTGGGTCGCCGAGAACGCCTCCGGTCCCTCGGTGGCCAACATGAGCCTCGGCGGCCCGGCCGACGCCGCTTTGGACGAGGCGGTGCGGGGTGCGATCGAGGCCGGTATCACCTTCGGTGTCGCCGCGGGCAACGAGTCGTCCGACGCGAGCGGTTCGTCCCCGGCTCGGGTTCCCGAGGCCATCACGGTGGCCGCCAGCGACCAGGACGACTCCGAGGCGTACTTCTCGAACTACGGTGACGTCGTGGACCTGTACGCGCCCGGTGTGGACATCACCTCGGCCTGGCACGACGGTGGGGAGAACACCATCAGCGGCACGTCGATGGCCACGCCGCACGTGGTGGGTGCCGCCGCGCTGTACCTGGCCGACAACACGGACGCCACTCCCGCCGAGGTCGCCGACGCGCTGACCTCCTCGGCGACCGAGGGCGCCATCACCGACCCGACGGGTTCGACGCCCAACCTCCTGCTGTACGTGGGTCAGGAGTGAGTGACGCCGCGAGGCGATAACCACGCATAGTTCCTCCTACAAGGACCGGCCCGGCGCTTCGCGTCGGGCCGGTCTTGTTACCAGCGGGTAAAGTCACGGTATGGCCGTACGGAAGAACATCGTGATCACCGGCGCCAGCTCGGGCCTGGGTGAGGGGATGGCGCGGAAATTCGCCGCGCAGGGACGCAACCTGGCGTTGTGCGCACGTCGACGTGATCGGCTCGATGCGCTTGCGACCGAACTCACCGAACGGCATCCGGGCATCCGCGTCGTGGTGCGGCAGCTCGACGTCAACGACCATGACCGGGTGTTCACGGTGTTCGAGGAATTCCGTGCGGAGCTCGGCACGCTCGACCGCGTGATCGTCAACGCGGGCATCGGCAAGGGACAGCCGATCGGCAAGGGTTCCTTCCACGCGAACAAACAGACGGTGGAGACCAATCTCGTCGCCGGGTTGGCCCAGTGCGAGGCCGCGGTGTCGATCTTCAGGGAACAGAACGCGGGGCACCTCGTGGTCGTCTCGTCGTTCAGCGCGTTGCGCGGAATGCCTCGCAACATGACCGCCTACGCCGCCTCCAAGGCGGGGATCTCCGCACTCGCCGACGGTATCCGCGTGGACCTGCTGCACACTCCGATCCGGGTCACGACCGTGCTTCCCGGCTACATCGAATCGGAGATGACCCACCGTAGCTCCGGACGGACACCGTTGATCGCCGACGCGGAAACCGGTGTGCGAGCGTTGGTGAACGCGATCGAGAAGGAGCCGGTCCGAGCCTATGTGCCGTCCTGGCCATGGGTGCCGTTGAGCGTGCTGGTACGCGCAGTGCCGGCTCGCCTGTTGCGGCGGTTCGTCTGAGTAGGTTGGAGGGCGAGATGGGCGCTATCTACCTCGTGCGGCACGGCCAGGCTTCATTCGGTGCCGCCGATTACGACGTCCTGTCCGACCTGGGTCGGATCCAGGCCCGTGCGACCGGGATCGAGTTACTGCGTCGGGGACTGGTGGTCAAACAGGCCCGGTGTGGCACGTTGTCGCGGCAACGCGCGACGGCGGAGTTGGCGTTGGCCGAGGTCGCGCCCGGGATCACCGCCGAGGACGATGCGCGATGGAACGAGTACGACCACGTCGACATCGCGGCACATCATGGGGGCGGGGCGGCGCAGGACAGCGCGGACCCGCGAGCGTATCAGCACGCGTTGGAGAAAGCGCTGGTCGCGTGGGTCGAAGCGGGGGCCGACAGTCCGTGTGCCGAGAGCTGGCCCGAGTTCTTGGCGAGGGTACGGGGTGCGTTCGACGAGGTCGTGACGAGCCTCGGAAAAGGTGAACAGGCGGTGGTGTTCACCTCCGGCGGGGTGATCGCGACGCTGTGCGGCGATCTGCTCGGTGACCCCGTCAAGGGGCTACTGACCCTGAACAGGGTCACGGTGAACGCCGGTGTGACCAAAGTGGTCACGGGCCGATCGGGCACCACATTGGTGTCGTTCAACGAACACGGGCATTTCGACGGGGAGTCGGCACATCTGCTGACTTACCGCTGAGAGGCGGCCGGTGACGCCGTCGTGAGTCGAGGCAGGAAGTCGTTCACCAGTGACAGCAGCACCCGGCTCAACAGGGTGTGCACCTGGGCCCGGTCCAAAGTGCCACGCACGAGCCACTCCCGTCCGGCGACTTTCACCATGCCGCCGAAGGAGCGGATCGTGGCGTTGAGCTGTTCCCAGCCCGGATCGTCAGGGGTGTAACCCATGGCCTCCAGGACGCGGTCGGCGGCGTTGCGGTCGGCCTCGTCGAGGATGCGTTCGACCTCCAGGTCGCGGCCGATGCCCTCGGGTGTGATGGCGGCGAGCCACATCTTTTCCTGTCGACCGACCATGTCGAGGAACCAGTCGACGGCCACCATGACCCGATCTTCGGTCGAAGCCATCGGTAACCGGGTGATGGCCTCGTAAGGCACGTTCAACGCGCGCCGTACCACGGCCAGATACAGTTCGCGCTTGGTGCCGAAATAATGATTGATCAACCCGCGAGCGACGCCCGCCTGCGCAGCGATATCCGATGTGGACACCTCGGCGTAAGGACGTGCACTAAATAGCTCGGCAGCACAGGCGAAGATTTGTTCTTTGCGCTCGTCCGGCTCCAGCCGTCGCCATTTCGGCACGGATTCTGTCGTCATGTGGTGCAGTTTCTCACGATGGCTTGCTTTTCGCCGGGAAGATGGGCAGTCGAAGTGCGCCGGGAGCCTCGGTAGGCACGATCGGGTGGTTCGGGCGGACCGGATCGATGCGTTCGTACGCTGCCGACAGCGGGGGTCGAGGATCGGGATCGCCCTTGTTGGGCCACAGTGCCATGGCGCGTTCGGCCTGTGCGGTGATGGTGAGCGAGGGGTTGACACCGAGGTTGGCCGACACGGCCGAGGAATCCACGACATGCAGCCCCGGGTGTCCGTACACGCGGTGGTAGGGGTCGACGACCCCGGTTTCGGGTGAGTCGCCGATGGTGCAGCCGCCGATGAAATGTCCGGTCAGGGGTCGGTTGAACAGATCGTTCCAGCCCGCTCCCGCGATTCCACCGATCTTGTCCGCCACTCGACGGGCCACTTCGTGGCCGATCGGGATCCACGTGGGATTGGGTTCGCCGATGCCCTGTTTGGTGAGCATGCGTCTGCCGAGCAGGCCGCGCCGGGTGTAGGTGGTGACCGAATTGTCGAGTGATTGCATCACCAACAGCACGATCGTCTGTTCCGACCAGCGGCGGGGATTGTGCAAGGCGGGTAGTGCGCGTCGCTGACGCACCATCTCCGACAGGCCCGCCAACCACCGTGGTCTGCCCGGAACGGGGTCGGTCAGGACGGCGCCGAGGAGCGCGAGCAGATTGCTGCCTTTGCCGTAACGCACCGGTTCGATGTGGGTGACCTCGTCGGGATGAAGCGAGGAACTGATCGCCACCCCGCGGTGGTACCCCGCATCGCGGCGAGTGGTTCGCGCGGCGAGGACGGCTTCGGAGTTCGTCCGGGCGAGTACCCCCAGACGTGGGGAGAGCCGAGGGAGCATTCCACGGTCACGCATGCGATGCAGGAGACGCTGGGTGCCCAGCGCCGAGGCCGCCAGTACCACCTGTTCGGCCGTGTAGGTCCGCTTGCGCCAGGGTTGCTTCGTGTGGACGGCGGTGCACACGTAACCGCCGCCGGGCCGTGGGCGGATCCCGGTCACCGTCGTCAGGGGATGGACGGTGGCGCCCGCGGCTTCCGCGAGGTGAAGGTAGTTCTTGACCGTGGTGTTCTTCGCCCCGTGGCGGCAGCCGGTGAGGCATTCACCGCAGTGCAGACAGGTGCGGCGGTCGGGACCGACACCACCGAAGAACGGGTCGGCCACGCGCGTTCCGGGTCGGGTGCCGTCCGGGCCGAAGAAGACGCCGACGGGGGTCGGACGGTAGGTGTGTCCCACCCCCAGGTCGTCGGCCACCTCCCGCATCACTTCGTCGGACGGGGTCGGCCACGGATTCGTCGTCACCCCGAGCATGCGTTTGGCCTGGTCGTAGTACGGTGCGAGTTCTTCCTTCCAGTCCGTGATGTGCGCCCACTGGGGATCGGCGTAGAAGGTGCCGGGTGGTTCGTACAGCGTGTTGCCGTACACCAACGAGCCACCGCCCACCCCGGCGCCGCTGAGGACGAGTGCGTCGGGCAGGAAAGTGATACGCAGGATCCCGGTGCAGCCGAGGAACGGGGCGAACAGGTAGTCGCGTACGCGCCACGACGTCTTCGCGAACTCGTGGTCGGCGAACCGTCTGCCCGCCTCCAGCACACCCACTCGGTAGCCCTTCTCCGTGAGCCGCAGAGCGCTGACGCTCCCGCCGAACCCGGAACCGATGACGACGACGTCGTAGTCGAACCGCACCATGGGGACACGTTGGCGCGTCGGTGGCGGGCCAACAAGAAGGCGTTTGGGTGGTCCCTCTGGTCACCGTCGGCTAGGGTTGGTTAGGCAAACCTAATTTTCGGCAAGGAGTCGGCATGGCGGATCAAGGTCGTCGGAACGGTAAGCCCGTGTTCCGTGGACAAGTGGTGCGCACCGAACGGCTCACCCCGCACATGATCAGGGTCGTGTGCGGGGGTGAGGGGCTGGCTTCGTTCCAGCACAACGGTTTCACCGACTGCTACGTCAAAATGCTGTTCCCCGTGCCGGGCGTCAGCTATCCGGAACCGTTCGATCTCGATGCCGTGAAGGCGACCTTGCCGCGTGACCAGTGGCCTCGTATGCGTACCTACACCGTGCGGCACCACGACCCCGAGGCGGGGGAGCTCACCTTGGACATCCTCGTGCACGGTGACAAGGGGCTCGGTGGTCCGTGGGCCGCGCAGGCACGGCCGGGTGACCAGGTGCTGCTCCGGGGGCCCGGCGGCGCGTACGCACCCCGTGCCGACGTCGATCACCACCTGTTGGTCGGGGACGAATCGGCTCTGCCCGCCATCGCCGCGTCCTTGGAGTCCCTTGCCCCGGACGCGACCGCCACGGTGCGACTGCTCGTCGAGGACCCGGCCGAACAGCAGTCGCTGTCGACGAAGGCGAGGAACTCCGACTAGTCCGACATGTGGGCGATGCCGGTGTTGCGGGCCGCACCGAGCCCGGCGTTCTCCTTGCGGATGAGCTTGA
>SMEW01000074.1_pt1 | contig 10652 bp, 7 predicted proteins | sample 2456341 | NCBI WGS metagenome assembly SMEW01 (sample SAMN10132602, study PRJNA489261) | soil metagenome | isolation source: day120 control-loamy sand soil ammended with composted manure from dairy cow... | place: USA | collected 2015-04-01 | reverse complement strand
CGCTGGCCGAGGCGGTGCGGCGGCTCAAGTACGGGAGGCGCACCGAGCTCGCCTCACCGCTCGGCGCGCTCTTGGCGGCGCGCGCGATCGAGCTCGCGGGAGAGGTCGATGCGGTGGTTCCGGTGCCGCTTCAGGCGTCGCCTGTGATGCTTTCTCGGAGTTCCGCATAACGCAACAGTAACTTGCAAGGCAAGGGGCACATGTGTACGAACGGCAAATCCTTGCGAGGAAGAGGTTTCTCCTCCTCGCAAGGCTCGGAAAAAGTCACAGTTCACAGCCGTTCTTGGCCGGGTCGTGCACGAAGTGGGTGACGATAGTGCGAATATGTGCCCCATGAAGGCGCGTGTGCTGGTCGTTGATGACGACCCCGCTCTGGCTGAAATGCTCACCATCGTGCTGCGCGGCGAGGGGTTCGACACCGCCGTGGTGTCCGATGGTTCTCGTGCACTGCCTGCGCTGCGCGAACTCAAACCCGACCTGGTCCTGCTCGACCTCATGCTGCCCGGCATGAACGGCATCGACGTCTGCAAGGCGATCCGAGCAGAATCCGGCGTGCCGATCGTGATGCTCACGGCGAAGAGCGACACCGTGGACATCGTGCTGGGTTTGGAGTCGGGCGCCGACGACTACGTCGTCAAGCCGTTCAAACCGAAGGAACTCGTCGCGCGGGTGCGGGCGCGGTTGCGGCGCACCGAGTCCGAGCCCGCCGAGACGCTCACCATCGGTGACCTCACCATCGACGTGCCGGGGCACGAGGTCACGAGGGACGGCAAGGCCATCCCCCTGACCCCGTTGGAGTTCGACCTGCTCGTGGCACTGGCCCGCAAGCCGCGACAGGTCTTCACCCGTGAGGTCCTGCTCGAACAGGTCTGGGGCTATCGGCATGCGGCCGATACGCGGCTGGTCAACGTGCACGTTCAGCGACTGCGGTCGAAGGTCGAGAAGGATCCTGAGCATCCCGAGGTCGTGCTGACCGTCCGCGGCGTCGGTTACAAAGCGGGTCCCCCGTAAGGTGAACGCATGAACGGACGACTGGCTTCGTCGAGCCGGTCGGCGTTGTCGGTGGCCAGGCGTGCAGCCGCGTTCGGTCGGCGCAGGATGGTCGCCCTGGGGGAACTGTGGCAACGCTCGCTGCAGTTCCGGGTGACCACGTCCACGCTCGCGCTGTCGTCGGCCGTCGTCTTCGTGCTGGGCGTGGTGCTGCAGAACCAGATCGTCGACCGGCTCGTCGAGACCAAGGAGAGGGCTGCGCTCGAGCAGCTCCGAGTGGCCGTGCGTACGGCGGAGAGTCAGCTCGTCGGCGACGCGGGTGAGAGCGACTCCCTGCGTAAGCGCTTGTCCAGTGCGATCAAGGCCATCACGAACGGTTCCGTGGGCACGCAGGACACGGAGAATTCCTCGGCAGGTGCGTTCGAGCCCGTGCTCGTGGCCGGGGACCCTCGGAGGGCCGTCGAGGAGGTCATCCACGCCGGGCCCCTGGAGAAGGTGCCCGGCGGGTTGATGAACTACGCCGAGAACAACCAGGTCGCGGTGCAGTACCACACCGAGGACGGCTCGACGTATCTCATCGTGGGCGCGCCGGTGACCACGGCCACGCGACCGATCCAGCTGTACCTGCTGTTCCCCCTGAACACCGAGCAGAACACCGTGGCCACGGTGCAGAACACGCTGTTGGTGGGGAGCGCGTTCCTGGTGGTTCTGCTCGCGGTGATCACGTTCATGGTGACCCGCCAGGTGGTGTTGCCGGTACGCAGAGCGGCGGCAGCGGCGGAGGACTTCGCCGAGGGCGATCTCGACCGCAGGCTCGACGTGGACGGGGAGGACGATCTGGCCAAACTCGCCGTGTCGTACAACGAGATGGCGGCGAGTATCCAGCGACAGATCCGTCAGCTCGAGGAATTCGGCCAGCTGCAACGGCGGTTCACCTCGGACGTGTCCCACGAGCTGCGTACCCCGCTCACCACGGTGCGCATGGCGGCCGACGTGCTGTACGCCTCGCGTGACGAATTCCCACCGGGGTTGAGTCGGTCGTCGGAGCTCCTCGTCAACGAGCTGGACCGTTTCGAGACCCTGCTGCGTGACCTGCTGGAGATCAGCCGTCTCGACGCGGGTGTGGAGGAACTCTCCGCGGAGTCGACCGACGTGCGGTCCATCGTGCACAGCGCCGTCGAGCAGGTACGGGGGGTGTTGGAGGGGAACACGGGCAGCGACATCGTGCTCGAACTCCCCGACGAGGAGGTCACCGCGGAGGTCGACAGTCGACGGGTCGAGCGGATCCTGCGGAACCTGCTCGCCAACGCCGTGGACCACGGCGAGGGACATCCGGTGCGGCTGATCCTGGCCGCCGACGACCATGCCGTCGCGTTGAGCGTGCGTGACTACGGGGTCGGTCTGCGTCCCGGAGAGGCCGAGTTGGTGTTCAACCGTTTCTGGCGGGCCGATCCGTCGCGGAATCGACGGACCGGGGGCACGGGCCTGGGCCTGGCGATCAGTCACGAGGACGCACGACTGCACGGAGGTTGGCTGGAGGCGTGGGGTGAGCCGGGGTGTGGTTCCTGCTTCCGACTCACGTTGCCGCGTGTCGCGGGCGACACGTTGCGGCACAGCCCCGTTCCGCTGCCTCCGGACCCGCCTGCCGAGTCGGGCGGGACCGCCGGTGAGAACCGCGAGGCCACGGCGGTGTTGAGTGCGTCTCAGGACCGGGACGGCTCCGAGGCCGTCGTCAACGTCGTCGAGCAGGAGGAGACACGGTGACGAGGTGCGGCGCCGGGAACAGAGCGGTCGCGGTTTTGGTGGCCGTTCTCACCTGTGCCCTCGTGACGGCGGGGTGTGCGGCGATCCCGACCGAGTCCCAGCCGAGGGCCGTTCCGCAGCAGAACGCGGGCCAGCCCACCCAGGAGATCCCGGAACCCCAGGCCAACCTCGACCCGCTGTCGGTGGTGCGGGAATTCGTGCGCAACGGTGCGCAGACCGCCAACGACCACGCGGCCTCCCGGGCCTATCTCGCCACCCGGATCCAGGAGAGTTGGAAGCCGGGGTCGAGTGTGACGGTGATCAGGGACGATTTCGGCACGGTGTACGCCCCCGAGGCCGAGCAGCCGAAGGACCCCAACCAGCGTGTGGTCGCTCTTCGGGCCACTGTGCTGGGGCGGTTGGCGTCCGACAACTCGTTCATCGCGGATGAGCAGAAATCCATCCGTAAACCCGTCCGACTGCAGCGGCAGTCCGACGGGGAGTGGCGCATCGTCGAACCGCCCGACAACATCATGATCACCGAGAGCGACTTCTCGGAGGCGTATCGCCAGGTTCCGGTGTATTTCTTCGCGCCGGACGCCCCTGCTCTCGTCCCCGACGTGCGGTATGTGGTGGCTCGGCCGCAGTCGGGGCTGCCCGCCCGGGTCATCGACCTGTTGCTGTCCGGGCCGTCCGACGGCCTGGCCGGAGCCGTCCGCAACCCGCTCGAGGACACCACGCTCGACAGCAACGTCACGACGAACAGTGACGGGTCGTTGGTCGTGCCGTTGACGGGGCTGGGCGACGAAAGCGAGCAGGACCGGAAGTCGATGGCCGCGCAGATCGTGCGGTCGTTGCAGCACGTCACCACGAGCAGGGTCAAGTTGCTGTCCGACGGCGCCCCGCTCGTGCCGGGACAGCCGGAGTGGCGGCCCAGCGACCTCCCCGCCTACGACACCGTGTCGTCGCCTAGTTCGGAGCTGCCGGGACTGCTGACGCTGAACGGTCGGGTGCACTCGCTCGGCAACGGCGCGCCGATCAACGGGCCGGCGGGCGACGGGACCTACGACGTCGTCAGCGCGGCGCAACCGATCAACGGTCAGCAGCTGGCCGTGGTGGAACGTGTCGGTGAGGGGGTGCGGCTGCGTGTCGGCGGCTACGGTGGTCCGACGCAAGTGGTGGATCAGCAGGCCAAGACCATGACCCGGCCGACCTGGCGACCACCCGTGACCTCGGACGACAAGTCGACCGAGGTGTGGACCGTCGTCGACGGTAGGCAGGTGATCCGGGTCCAGCAGAACCCGGCGGGACGGTGGGTGACCCAACGGGTCAACGCCTTCGACCTTCCCGACGAAGGGGCGATCACGGGGCTGCGGCTGTCCCGCGACGGCACGCGGGCCGCGCTCATCGTGGATCGACAACTCGTCGTGGCGTCGGTGGTGCGTTCTCCCACCGAGGTCACGTTGCGCGCCCCGCGGGTGTTGCAGGAAGGTCGGATGGACTCGGTCGTGGATGTGGACTGGCTCGACCAGGACACGCTCGTCGTCGCCTTGACGTCCGAACGTTTCCCCGTGGTCCGGGTGTCGGTGGACGGTTTCCGGCTCGACCAGTACAACAGCTCGAACCTGATGCAGCCGATACGTGCGATCACCGCGGCACCGGGACGGCCCATCGTCGTGGCCGACAGGAACGGCCTGTGGACGGTCAGTGAGATCGGCGCGGTGTGGCGGCCGCATCAGCAGAGTTCGCCGAACGCCGTCCCGTTCTACCCGGGCTGAACCGTTCGCTCCCCGATGTCGTCCACGATGCGGCCGTCGGCCTGGTGGGTGTCGGTGGTGTCCGCGATCGTGTCGGCATGAGGACACGAACGTCGGGACGGCCGCTGCGCTTGCCCCGTCCGGCTCGGGCCGCCACAGCCGTCGCAGGGATGGGTGCGGCGGTACTGGATCTGTTGTTGCCGTCGTCCTGCGCCGCCTGCGGCAGATTGGGTGCCGCCGCGTGCGAGGGCTGTCTGGCCGGACTGGGCCGCGGGCCGGTCGTCGTGCGGCCCGGCGTGGCGGCGTTGAGCGAGCACGCCGGTGCCGCAAGAGAGCTCGTACTCGCCTACAAGGAACGAGGCAGGCGTGAGCTGGCCGCGCCGTTGGGGCGGGCGTTGGGACGGGTTGTGCCGACGTTGGCGCAGGCCAGGCCGGATTCCGGTGGTACCTGGTGGCTCGTTCCCGTCCCGTCGCGGCCCTCGGCCTCACGGGTCCGCGGTGGTCCGCACGTCACGGCGTTGGCACGGTGGTGCGCCGCCGAATTGGCCGAGCGTGGGCAGGCCGCGGCCGTGGCCCCCGCCCTGCGGCTGTCGGGGCGAGTCCGGGACGCCGTGGGGTTGGGACGTGCCGAGCGGGTGGCCAACCTGTCCGGGCGTGTGGGTGTGGTCCCCGCCGGTGTGCCCGCACCGGGAACGCCCGTCGTCCTGCTCGACGACGTCGTGACGACGGGGGCGACCCTGGACGCCTGCGCTCGTGCGTTGAGCCGGGCCGGGGTGCGGGTGCGGGCGGCACTGACGCTCACGGCGGCGCCGGCGCCGCGGAGGTCTTGAGCGAGGGCCGTCGGGCCGGGGCGATCCGCCCTGACCTGGGGTGACTCGTCCCCTGGGAGCTCGAACGTGACCGTATGTCACCCACACAGGTGGTTAGGGAACTTAACCGTGGGGGCGGTCGTTGACCGGATATGACGCAGCCCACGGTCACGCAGAGCCAGGCCGGGGTAATCCGATTGCGTCACCGGTATGAAGCAATTGCCGGAGCGCTGCCTCGAGGGGGTGACGGCGTTCGTGTTGCGACCCTTGTTTCGTCACGCACTGTCACCACTCGTCAAGTCACAGTCTCCCCCTTCGCGGGGGCTGTTGTGACGGCTCCACACGGGCTAACGTGCAGCGCTAACGAACGTCCCGGCCGCAGGGGAGGTGAAGAGTCGATGTCCCCGGTGCCGGAGCGCTGATTCGGCTCGGACGCCCGATATCTCTGTCGCGTCCGGTCTCCCGCCGTTGCTTCGGTGCCAGAGGTCGCCGTTTCAACACTCGCACGTGCATGAGCGAGGAGGTCGTGAATGGACATCGTCATCAAGGGTCGCAACGTGGAGGTTCCCGAGCATTATCGGAACCACGTCGCGGGGAAGATGGCCCGACTGGAGCGTTACGACAGAAAGGTCATCAGCTACGACGTGGAGCTCTACCACGAGCCCAATCCCCGGCAGGCCAAGACCTGCCAACGCGTCGAGATCACCGGCAAGGGCAAGGGCCCGGTCGTTCGTGCCGAGGCACGAGCAGGCGACTTCTACACGGCGCTCGACTCCGCGATCAGGAAGTTGGAGAGCCGGCTTCGCCGGATGCACGATCGGCGACGTGTCCATTACGGGCGACGGAGCCCGGAGTCCCTCGCCGAGGCCACCGCGGCGGCCTTCCAGGCGTCGACGGCGGGTCGTGGTCGTGGCCGTGGCGGGACCGCTGTGTTGGAGGCCCCTACCGAGCCCGTGACCTCCTCGACCGACGAGACAGCCGAGTTGGACGTGCCCGAGCAGCGTTGGGACGACGGTGTCGTTCCCCGGCAACCCGGGCGCATCGTGCGGGAGAAACAGCATTCGGCCGAACCGATGACGATCGACGATGCCCTGTACCAGATGGAACTCGTGGGTCACGACTTCTATCTGTTCAATGACTCCGAGACCGGGAAACCCAGCGTCGTGTACCGACGGAAAGGGTTCGATTACGGAGTGATTCGACTGGGCTGACACCCCTCGACGGCCGCTCTGATCAGGCCGTCTTCGCTGACAGGCCCTTCTCGGCGGCCCGCGCGTAAGAATTCGCGCGGGCCGCCACGTGCACGCGGGCCTGCGCATTCCCTACGATGGGGGTGCTGCCCGGCGCCCTGTTTGGGTGCTTGTAACGACCACTACAGACACCGCTAGCGAGGTCGACCCGATGCTTCTGAACCGCCTGCTCCGCGCGGGCGAGGGTAAGATGGTGAAGCGGCTACGCCGCATCGCCGATCACGTCAACACCCTCGAAGACGACGTCAAGGACCTCTCGGACGCCGAGCTGCAGGCGAAGACCGATGAGTTCCGCAAGCGTTACTCCGACGGCGAGTCCCTCGACGACCTACTGCCGGAGGCATTCGCCGTGGTGCGGGAGTCCGCCAGGCGCGTGCTGGGGCAGAGGCACTACGACGTCCAGCTCATGGGCGGTGCCGCGCTGCACCTGGGGCAGGTCGCGGAGATGAAGACCGGTGAGGGGAAGACGCTCACCAGCCTCCTGCCCGTGTATCTGAACGCGTTGCCGGGCAAGGGTGTCCACGTCGTCACCACCAACGACTACCTCGCACAGCGTGACTCCGAGTGGATGGGTCGTGTCCACCGTTTCCTCGGCCTGGAGGTCGGGGTCATCCGGTCGGATCTGACGCCCGCCGAGCGTAAGGCCGCCTACGCCGCCGACATCACGTACGGCACGAACAACGAGTTCGGCTTCGACTATCTGCGGGACAACATGGCGTGGAGCCTGGACGACTGCGTCCAGCGCGGGCACTACTACGCCATCGTCGACGAGGTCGACTCGATCCTCATCGACGAGGCCCGGACACCGCTGATCATCTCGGGTCCGGCCGACCAGTCGTCCCGCTGGTACGTCGAGTTCGCGCGGATGGCGCCGTTGATGAAGCGGGACGTCCACTACGAGGTGGACGAGCGCAAGCGCGCTATCGGTGTCACCGAACTGGGGGTCGAGTTCGTCGAGGACCAGCTCGGGATCGACAACCTCTACGACGCGGCGAACACCCCGTTGGTCGGGTTCCTCAACAACGCCTTGAAGGCGAAGGAGCTCTACCACCGGGACAAGGAGTACATCGTCCGCAACGGCGAAGTGTTGATTGTGGACGAGTTCACCGGCCGGGTCCTGCCGGGTCGCCGGTTCAACGAGGGCATGCACCAGGCGATCGAGGCCAAGGAAGGCGTGGAGATCAAGGCCGAGAACCAGACTCTGGCCACGATCACCCTGCAGAACTACTTCCGCCTCTACGAGAAGCTCGCGGGCATGACGGGTACCGCCGAGACGGAGGCGGCCGAGTTCCACCAGACCTACAAGCTCGGTGTCGTCCCGATCCCGACGAACCGGCCGATGATCCGTGTCGACCAGCCCGACCTCATCTACAAGACGGAAGAGGCGAAGTTCGAGGCGGTCGCCGACGACATCGCGGAGCGTCACGAGAAGGGCCAGCCGGTGCTGGTCGGTACCACGAGCGTCGAGAAGTCGGAGTACCTGTCGAAGCTGCTCCTCAAACGGGGAGTGCCGCATGAGGTGCTCAACGCGAAGCATCACCACCGCGAGGCTCTGATCGTCGCGAAGGCGGGGCGGAAGGGTGCCGTCACCGTCGCGACGAACATGGCAGGCCGTGGTACGGACATCGTGCTCGGTGGTAACCCGGACATCCTCGCCGACGAGATGTTGCGGGAGCGTGGCCTCGACCCCGTGGAGAACTCCGAGGAGTACGAGGCCGAGTGGCCGAAGGTGCTGGAGGAGGTCACCGCCGAGTGCAAGGCGGAGGCCGAGGAGGTCGTCAAGGCGGGCGGCCTCTACGTGTTGGGCACCGAGCGCCATGAGTCCCGCCGGATCGACAACCAGCTGCGCGGCCGTGCCGGACGTCAGGGGGACCCGGGTGAGTCCCGTTTCTACCTGTCGTTGGGCGACGAGCTGATGCGGCGCTTCAACGCGGGCATGGTGGAGCGGGTCATGACCACCATGCGGCTGCCCGACGACGTGCCCATCGAGCACAAGATGGTCTCCAGGGCGATCAAGAGCGCTCAGACGCAGGTCGAGCAGCAGAACATGGAGATCCGCAAGAACGTCCTGAAGTACGACGAGGTGATGAACCAGCAGCGCAAGGTCATCTACGCCGAGCGCCGGAGGGTGCTGGAGGGCGAGGACCTGCGCGAGCAGATGCGGCACATGATCACCGACGTCATCACCGCGTACGTCAACGGCGCCACCGCCGAGGGGTACGCGGAGGACTGGGATCACGCCAAGCTGTGGACCGCGTTGAAGACGCTCTACCCGGTGAGCGTGACCTGGGAAGAGATCATCGAGGAGAACGAGGACATCGACGCCGAGCGGCTTCGGGAGATCCTCGTCGAGGACGCGCTCGCGGCATACGACAGGCGTGAGGCCGAGATCGACGCCAAGGCCGGCGAGGGCGCGATGCGTGAGCTGGAGCGCCGCGTCGTGCTCTCGGTGCTCGACCGGAAGTGGCGTGAGCACCTCTACGAGATGGATTACCTCAAGGAGGGCATCGGGCTGCGGGCGATGGCCCAGCGCAATCCGCTCGTGGAGTACCAGCGTGAGGGCTTCGACATGTTCAATGCGATGCTCGACTCGCTGAAGGAGGAGGCCGTCGGCCTGGTGTTCAACCTGCAGGTGCAGCAGGCCGAGCAGCAGCAGGCCGAGGAGGCTTCGAAGACGGAGCAGGCCCGTAAGCCGCAGGCCCCCGCCGCGAGCGGTAACGGCAGGGCTTCCGGGGCGGCCGCCAAGACGTCGACCCCGCGGCACGCGCGTCCGGTCCCGCCGCAGCCGAAGATCCCTGGGCAGTCCGTGCCCGTCGCATTGCAAGGTCAGAAGCTCGGGGGACAGATCCCGCAGGGGCTGACGTTCTCGGGCCCGTCCGAGGGCGGCGGCGTGCAGTCCCGCGGTGACGGTACGACCTCGGCGAAGAAGCAAGGTTCGGCTGCCGGTGGTACACGTAGGGAACGGCGTGCCGCCGCCCGCGAACAGGCGAAGAAGAACAAGCGCAACGCGCGCCGTTAGCGGCGAGGCTCGAGCATGGTGAACAGGGTGCAACGCCAGCCTGTTACACCATGCTCGAAGCGCGCCACGAGGGCACGAGCCCGGTTGTTCAGGTAGGCGGTGCCGCATACCTCCAGTGCGTCGTCGGCCGGTCGGCACACGTGGATGTTCCGTAGGACGTAGCGGGTGCCGACCGCGCGGGGCGCGGTCCGGATCAGCCGCTGCAGTGTGGGTGTCAGCCAGTTGTCGAGCTGGGCCGCGGCCCTGCGTCCGGTGTGGACTTCCAAGAGCGCGGTGAGAACCCGGTGCAGCATTCGTCGTCCGGGGGCGGGAATGGTGCGCTCGTAGTGCGTGGGATGTTGCGCATGCAGTTCGGCCAGTAGGTCATCGAGCGTCAGTTGCCCTTCGGCGATTTCCCCCTTGGCCAGATCGCCGAGTTCGGCCGGCTCGTACGGACTGAGTGGAAGCAGCCCGTTGTCCGACTGGAACGTTCGCATTGCTGTTCCTCCGTTGTGTTGGTGGGCAGCCCCCCTGACTGCCCACTAAGACAGAGGGTGCGAATGCGCTTTTCGCCCCAAACAGAACCTGATGAGGTGATCGGGTCGATCTCGGCGCGCGGGATCGGTGGGAGTGTGTTATAGGTCTGCGCGCCATTGGTTCGTGCCAGTGGGGTTCGTACGTGATTGCTCGCTGGGCCAATCCGCTCCGGTGTGGAAGCGAGTCTTCATGGGGTGTCGAGCGGGCTTGGCCCTTTTGAGTGCTGTGCCGTTTCCTGTAGGGCTTGTCGGCTCACCTTTGGCGAAGAAGGTCGAGAGTTCCGTCGTTCGGCTTTGTCCCTTTGGGCGACGTGAAGGGAATCGAATACGCGTTTCGCTCAAATAGGACTTAACGGGGTGATTGATTTCAATCTCGGGCCGCCGGTTCGGTTGTGGTGTGGAAGTGTGGGCATAGGGTTGCGGAATGGTGCGGGGGTTGGTTCTGGACCATGCGGGTGTGCTCACGGATGTCGGCGGGTGGCGATTGCTGGAGGCGGTGCGGTGGGCGCGGACCCGCGGGGTGCGGACGGCGTTGTTGTCGAACGCGGCGGGTGGTTCCGAGGCTCGGC
>SMEW01000105.1_pt1 | contig 11243 bp, 9 predicted proteins | sample 2456341 | NCBI WGS metagenome assembly SMEW01 (sample SAMN10132602, study PRJNA489261) | soil metagenome | isolation source: day120 control-loamy sand soil ammended with composted manure from dairy cow... | place: USA | collected 2015-04-01 | reverse complement strand
CGCCAGCCCGACCGCGATGATGACGACGACGGGAACGAGCGCGAACTCGGCCGCCTGTGCGACCGCGTTCACGCTGAACGCGACGTAGACCTTGCGGACGGCCTCGATGACCTCCTCGGCCGCCACCGCGTACCCCACGCGCAGCCCCGCGAGTCCGTACGCCTTGGAGAACGTGCGCAGTACGGCGACGTTGCGGTAGGCGCGGGCGAGTTCCATCCCGTCCGGCACGTCGGGATCGGTGACGAATTCGCGGTACGCCTCGTCGAGGACCACGACCACGTCGGACGGCACCCGGTCGAGGAAGGCCGTGAGCTCCTCGGTGCGCAGCGCCGTGCCGGTGGGGTTGTTCGGGTTGCACACGAACACCAGCCGGGTCCGCGGGGTGATGGCGGCCAGCATCGCGTCGAGGTCGTGGTGGTGCGAGGCAGTCAGCGGAACCCGGACGGGGGTGGCGCCCGCGACCTGCGTGACGATCGGGTACGCCTCGAACGAGCGCCACGCGAACAGCGCCTCCTCCCCCGGCGCGCACAGTGCCTGCACGAACTGCTGGCACAGCGACACCGAACCGCAGCCGACGGCTACCCGGGAGGCCGGGACGTCGAATTCGTTCGCCAGTCGGTCCACCAGGGCCCATGCGCCCATGTCGGGATAGCGGTTGATCTCCGTGCCGGCCTTGGTGATGGCGTCGACCACGCTCGGCAACGGGCCCTCCGGGACCTCGTTGCTGGCGAGTTTGATCGCCCCCGGAACGGTTCGCCCCGGTACGTAGGCGGGCAGCGCGGCGAGGTCGGCACGTGTCGGGATCGCGGACATGGCGGCTCCTCGGCGGTTGGGAACGGGTCTCGTCCAACCTATCGTGCTCCCGGCCGATTATTCCCCATCTCACGTTGACCCGGGGTATACCCACGGTGGTTGAGTAGGTACATGACGCAGACGCACACGCAGGACTACGAGCGAAGCGACGGACGTCGGTTGAGGCTGACCTACGCCGAACCGGACGGCGCCGTGCGTGGCGGTCTCGTGGTGCTCCACGAGATGGGTGGGGTGACCGATGCCGCACGGTTTCTGGTGGCCTCGTTGGCCGCGGAGGGCTGGCTGGCGGTGACCCCCGAGCTCGGGCGGTTCGACGCCGACGAGGACGGCGTGGGCCAGGCGGGACAGACGTTGCTGTCCGCGACCGACACCGCGTTCGCTTGGTTGGTCCAGCGCGGGGTGTTCGGTGACCAACTGGGGGTCGTGGGGTTCGACCTGGGGGGAACGGCGGCCCTGGTGGTGGCGGCCAATCGGAAACTGGGGGCCGCGGTGAGTGTGGGCGGCCGTGGTATCAGCAGTCCGGCCTCGCCCGCGCTGCCCGCCCTGGTGAACATCGCCGGGACGTTGACCAGTCCGTGGCTGGGGTTGTACGGCGACAACGGGGACGAGGCCAGCCAGGCGGAGGTGGAGCGGCTGAAGGAGGAGGCGGCCAAGGCGAAGGTCGCGACCAACGTGGTGCGGTATCCGGGAGCGAGTCACCGTTTCGACGCCGACCCCGAGGCCGCTGCCGAGGCGTGGCAGCGCGTGTTGGCCTGGTTCGACGCCCATCTGCGTTGACGACCGGTGTGCGAAAGGGAAGGGTTCGGGCATCGACTCGGATTCGTGTCCCGCGCTCAGTACAGTGTCCGCACAGTGTCGGCGCATGAGCGGCGCTGATCGTTCCGACGGCGCCGGACAGCCGGGGGTGAACGGTGACCGAAGTTCCTTTGCCATCGAAGGCGCCTGGCTCGGCCTTGTCCGGCGCTGAAGCGTCGTTGGTTCCGGTTTCCCGAGAACTGGACGCCGTGGGCGCGCGTGTGCGAACGGGACAGTTGCGACTCGACCGGGAGGCGGCGCAGCGCCTGTTGGACGAGTTGTCCGCCGTGCGTTCGCGGGTGGAGACGTTGATCACCCAAGCGAGCGCCGACGGCATCGACCGGTCGCTGCGTTTCGGCGACAACATCGTGGCGCACGTGATGGGCGATCGGCTCCGAGGAGCCGCCTCCGGAGGCACCGACGCCGCCATCCCGGTGCTCGAACGGTTCCTTGCGCAATTGGAGAAGGTGTCGGACATCGTGTCCCGTGCCGCGGGATTGGTGACCGACGAGGACGAGGAGGCGGCCGGACGCCTCGATTCGATCGGCCGGCAGACGAGCGGGAGGCGGTCGTGAACAACGAGGACGACGTGACCATCCCCGAGGTTCCCGAAATCCTGCCGCCCATCGTCTGTCTGCCGTGGCCGTTGCCGGAACCACCACTGGACCCGGAGCACTTCCACGACGAGATCGATTGGTCCACCTTAGGGTGCGAACGAGGTGGCGGCCGAATGGTCGCGGTTGGGGGCCGAACTCGACGACATCGGCGCGGAGCTGCGCAGGATGTTGGACGTCGCCGCCGACGCCTGGCAGGGGGAGGCCGCCGAGCAGACACGCGACACGTTGCAGCGACTGGTGGCGTGGACGGAGGAAACGGCGGACGCGAGCAACCGGGTCTGTGGTTGCGTGACGGAACAGGCGGACTTGGCCGCCCGCACCGCGCATGAGATGCCGCCGCCACCCCCTCGGAAACCACCGTTTTTCGGTCCCCCCGCCTCCGGTACCCCGGTTTTCGCCCTGGGGGCCGAGTTCGTCGAGGACCCCGCTTCGGAACGGGATCGCATCACCACCGCCCATCACCACGCGGCGGAGGTGATGCGGCGATACCAGGAGCAGTCCCGGGACGTCTACACCCGGGTGCCCACGTTGATACAGGGCCTCGCCGGCGGGGGGGCGGCACCGGGCTCGTCGCCGGGGACCTACAGCGGTTCCGGGACGGGTGGGACGCCTGGTGGCCAGGCGGCGCAGGGCCTCGGCACCGGTGCCGGACAGGTCGTCGCGTCGTCGACGCCGGCGGTATCCGGCGCGGTCGGAGGTCGAGGAGCCACGGGGATGGGCGCGATGCCGATGGCCGGGATGGGAGCCCGGCGGGAGGAGGAGGACATCGAGCATCGCAGGCCGTCGTACCTGGAGGAGGACGAGGACCTCTGGCACGGCCAGACACTCCCCACACCACCCGTGATCGGGGAGGAACCGCGTCACGGAGGCCGTTTTTGAGACTCGGGGATTCCGGATGGTTCTCCCTGCATCCGGGAGAGTTCTTCCTGTTGTGGACCGGCCTGGGACTCGGTGAGCTGCCGCCCGCGCTCGGCGTCGCTTCCGCCGGGCGCACCTCCGCGGCCCGGGCACGATTGCGGGATTCGGTGGACCGTTCACTGCAGGAGCGTGGTCTCGGCACGGTGGGGGAACCCGACCGCGATGTCGCGGCGTTGCTCGAAGCGCTCGCCGCGTCGACCGTGCGGGCCGACCTGGAGATCGTGACGGAGGGCGGCACGTTCCGAGCCGTGGGTGGGTCCGGTCCGTACGGGCACGTCACGGCGGGGTTCGTCGAGGACGAGCTCGAGATCAAGATCGGCCCGGTGTCCGAGTACACGCTGGTCTCGACGATGTTCGGGGCCGTCGACCCGTTACCGGCCGGGGTCGGCAGTCCGGGCAACGTGCCGGTCGAGGACTACCTGCGGGCGTGCCGGGCCGGTGAACACGGTGGTGCGGACGTGTTCCTGGACGTGCTTCGGGGCGCGGGCGCGCGGCCGGTCGAGGCGAACACGTTCCTGCGTGCGATCCGGGACGCGAGGAGCGCCGGGCGGTTCGGAGTCGGGGTCGACGACGGTGCCGGCCGCTGGTCCCGTGCGTCGAGCACCGTGAACTGGGTGGACACGGCCGCAGGTCGGTATGCCTTACGGCGGAAGGACGGCTGGGTCACCGTCACCCCGGTCGATCCACAACGGCTGCTCGGGATGGCCGAGGAGTTGGTGGGCGAGGTGGCCCCCGGCCGGTTGTGAACACACTTCCAGCGGCATGGATATGTGTGGAGAAGACAACGAAATCGGGGGTTTTCTGTCTTAGGCTGCGGCTATGCGTGCTGACAGTGCTGACAGTTCCGGTCACGATGTCTCGCAGGGTGCCGCGGACGACGCCCCGGAAATGTTGTGGCGCCCCACCGAGGAGCAGGTGGAGGGCACCCGTATCGCCGACTTCCGAAAGTGGCTTCGCGACAACCGTGGTGTCGACGTGGCCGACTACGACGAGTTGTGGTCGTTCTCGGTGAATTCGATCCCGGAGTTCTGGTCGGCGGTGGCGGACTACTTCGGCGTGCGGTGGCACACAAAACCCGCCGAGGTGCTGTCGGACGCGCGTATGCCCGGGGCGCGGTGGTTCCCCGGCGGCACGTTGAACTACGCCGAGCATGCGTTGCTGCCGGTCGCGGGGGCGAAGAAGGCCGACGACGACTTCGCGGTGATCTTCCATCGTGAGGACGGGGTCGAGCGGCTGCTCACCTATGGACAGTTGCGGGCCGAGGTGGCCGCGGCGAGGGCGGCTCTGCGCGAGCTCGGGGTCGGCAAGGGCGACCGTGTGGTGGCGTTGGCGCCGAACTGCCCGGAGACGTTGGTCGCCTTCCTGGCCGCGGCGAGTCTCGGTGCGACGTGGTCGTCGTGTTCGCCGGACTTCGGTGTCCGTGCCGTGGCCGACCGTTTCACGCAGATCGAGCCGAAGGTGCTGATCGCCGTCAACGGCTATGTCTACAACGGGCGGGCGTTCGATGTACGTCCGACCGTCGAGCGGTTGCGGGAGGAGTTGCCGACGCTCGCGGCCACCGTGCTGGTGGACTACGAGGGTGGCGGGCGTGTGCAGGGTGCGCTCGACTGGAAGACGTTGTTGGCCGAGCACGCGGGTGCCGAGTTGGAGTTCGAGCCGGTGGAGTCCGACCACCCGCTGTGGGTGCTGTACTCCTCGGGCACCACGGGGCTGCCGAAGGGCATCGTGCAGGGGCACGCCGGGATCACGGTCGAGCACCTGAAGGCGTTGGCGCTGCACTGTGATCTCGGGCCGGGCGAGCGGTTCTTCTGGTTCACCACCACGGGCTGGATGATGTGGAACTTCCTGGTCTCCGGCCTGTTGGTGGGGTCCACCATCGTGCTCTACGACGGCAGCCCCGGATACCCGGATCTGCGGACGCTGTGGCGGTTGGCGGAGCAGCACCGGGTGACCTATTTCGGGACGTCGGCGCCGTTCGTGCAGAGCTGCCTCAAAAAGGAACTGCGGCCGGGCGCGGAGTTCGACCTGTCGGCCATGCGCGCGTTGGGTTCGACGGGCGCGCCGTTGACCGTGGAGGGGTTCCGGTGGATCGCCGATGCGGTGGGGCGGCACGTGCAGATCTGCTCGGTGTCGGGTGGTACGGATCTGTGCACGGCGTTCGTCGGGTCGGCCCCGGACGTGCCGGTGTGGTTGGGGGAGTTGTCGTGTCGTTCGCTCGGCGCGGCGGTGGAGTCGTACGACGACGCGGGCAACCCGGTGGTCGACCAGGTCGGCGAGCTGGTGATCACCAAGCCGATGCCGTCGATGCCGGTGTTCTTCTGGAACGACCCTGACGGCACGAGGTTGCGGGAGGCGTATTTCGAGGACTTCCCCGGGGTGTGGCGACACGGCGACTGGATCAAGATCACAAGCCGGGGTTCGGCGATCATCTACGGCCGCAGCGACTCGACGTTGAACCGGGGAGGCGTGCGCATGGGCACGTCCGAGTTCTATCGCATCGTCGAGGGCTTCGACGAGGTCCTGGACTCGTTGGTGATCGACACGTCGGCCGCCGGTGACGAGGGTGAGTTGCTGTGCTTCCTCGTGCTCGCCGAGGGGGCCTCGCTGGAGGACTTGGAGCAGCCGCTGCGCCAGGAGCTGCGTAAGGCCCTGTCGCCACGGCATGTGCCCGACCGGTTCGTGCTCGTGGACGAGGTGCCGAGGACGCTGAACGGCAAGAAGTGCGAGGTTCCGGTGAAGAAGATCCTCAAGGGCGTGGACCCCGACCGCGCGGTGAGCCGGGACGCGTTGGCGAACCCGGATGCGCTCGCCCCCTTCGTGGCGTATGCCAGCGGTAAATGAGCTGGTCATGGCTTCGCGGGAATTTTGAGGGGGGTGGTTGAAAGCGCCCTGGCGGGGGTGTGTAACCTGTATTCGCAGTGGTCGCGACCTGGGAGGCTTCGCCTAGTCTGGTCTATGGCGCCGCACTGCTAATGCGGTTGGGGGTACACCCCCCTCCCGGGTTCAAATCCCGGAGCCTCCGCCGGGGCTCGGCTTCAGGCCGAGCGCCAACCCCCGACTCCGGTCGGGTATAACTGAAGATGATGCGCCCGTAGCTCAACGGATAGAGCATCTGACTACGGATCAGAAGGTTTGGGGTTCGAATCCCTACGGGCGCGCCAGGAAAGTCCAGGTCAAGGCCTTGTTCTCAGTAATGAGACGAGGCCTTGACTGCTTTTCGGCGGCCGATCGTCTCACAGCTTCTCACGTACGTTCGTACTGCTTGTTCAGGTGCTCTTGTAGATCTTGCCGAGGGCGTCGGTTCCGGTCTGGAGATCCTCCTCGGTGGCGTGTACGTAGGTCGAGTACGTGAACGCGGTGTCGTAGTGTCCGGCCCACTTGCTGACGATGGAGATCGGCACTCCGGCCTTCTCCATCAGGCTCAGTGCCGTGTGGCGGCCCTCGTGCAGCACGATCCGCTTGACTCCCGCTCGCTTGGCGAGGCGACCGAATTCGTCGGAGTACCACTCGGGGTGAACTGGCTCACCCAGTTCGTCGACCACGACGTAGCCGCTGTTGGTGTACGCCTTTCCCGCCGCGAGCCTTTCGGCGTTCTGAGCGACCTTGAGGTGGTGCAGTGCCGATGCGGCTGTGACGTCGAGAGGCAGGGTCCGGAAGCTGTTGCGCGACTTGGGCGGCACGACCTGGGTCGTGCCCTCGACAAGCACACGGGCCTGCTGCACGCGGATCGTCGCGGGTTTGTATGTCGACCCCGTGCCGTAGCAGTCAACGCACCATGGCTTTGTGTGCGCCCGGCATGGTTCTGCGAAGGAACCGAAGTCGATGTCCTTCTGCCAGCGGAGTCCGAGGACTTCGCCTCTTCGCAGCCCGTAGAGGGACAGCCGCCATCCGGCGTGGAGCCGGTCGGTCTTGGCTTTGTCGAGGAACTTCCGCACCTCCTCGGCCGACCACGTGCTTCGAGGAGCCGGGGCATACTTCGGTGGCTTGACGAGCTTGGTCACGTTGCGGGGGAGTAGCCCTTCCAGGACCGCCATCTCGAAGGCCGCTGTGAGCCGCCCGAGGGTCAGCCGCACGCTCCGGGGGCCGAGTCCGGTACCGGGCTTGCCTCCACGACGGCGGCCGGAGGTCTCTATCCACGTGACCATTCGCTCGATGTCGGCTCCATGCCGATCTTCTGGATCGGCATGGAGCCGAGCCGCTCGTGGACTGGCCGTAGTGCGTCCTGGTAGCTCCGCTTGCTGGAGTCCCGCAGGTCCCGTGCCGCACCTTCCAGCCAGCCGTCCAGGTACTCGGACACCGTGATGTTCGTGGGCCGGATGTAGGTGCCCTCGTTCAGCTGGTGCCGGATCTTGTCGTACTCGGCGCGTGCCTCGCGTTTGGTGTCGAAGGTGAACGTCTTCTGCTGGCGGCGTCCGGTTTCCGGGTCGCGACCGATGTCGACGACGAACCGATAGCGGACGGTCCCGTCCTTGAGCGTGATCTTCTTGATCGGATCTGCCATTCACCTACGACGAACTGGTTGCCCGCGACAAGGCGAACCTCGACATCACGTGGCTGCGCGACTCGGACCTCGACGATGGTGACAACCTCCAGCCACCTGAGGTCATTGCGCAGGAGATCGTTGATGACCTGCAAGCCGCGCTCACCGAATTCGCTTCCGTCGCCGAAGCCCTCCAGCTTGCGAAAGCAGAGCGAGAAGGCCAGGTAGAGAACGACTGAGAATCGCTCGAACCAGCGCAAACGCTCAGGCGTTGCTCTGTTGGCGCAAGCGGGCCGCTAGTGCGGGAATCGCGGCGATCTTCTCCGCTGGGAGGTCGTCCCAGAGCAGGCCTCTCGGCCGCCGCGGTTCATTGCACCTGATCACGGTGGTGGGGGTCACGATGATGTCCACGCTGAAGTCGTGCCTGGTTTCGGGTAGGTCGTCGTCGATGACCTGCAGGTCGTGCACGGTGGTCACGATCGTCGTCTCGGGTCCGATCAGTCCGGCTTCCTGGAGGAACGCGACCTCGAGGTCGGAGTATCCGGCGCCTTTGCCGAGGCGCACGCCGCGGCGGTTCACGGCGACGCTTCCGCACACGATGAGGTCAGGCGGCCGCATGCTGTCCACGTCGACGGCCTGACCGACCTTGGCTGCGGCTCCCCTGTCGGCGGCCTCGGCGGGAGAGACGGGCACGGTGTCTGGATCGAGCAGGTAGAAGGGCTTTGGCTCGGCGAGCTTGGGCACCGCCATGTAGACCAGCTTGCCTTCGTTGAGAGCGCGGGCGCGCACCGGCTGTTGAGCTGTGTCAGGCACCGCTTTGACGATCGTGGCGGACTGCCATTCCGGCAGCTCCGCGAGCCTGTCGGCGGCTTTGTCCGCGCCGAAGAAGGCGGGAATCCGGCCGTGCACACCAGCCGGCGCGGCGCGGTGTTCCTCCAGCAGCGCCCACACGTGCTCGCGGACAGCTCGTTTCTTCTCATCCACGGTCATCGCCGCTGCTCCTCACGCCGTCATCAAGGTCATCACCCGGTCGTACACGTCCTGTACGAGGTCCACATTCCGCCATGGTCGAAGCTCGCGGCAAGCATTGAAGACGACGTTCAGCCCGCCCCCGCCTCGCGTTGCCTCGACGACATCCACGGCCCGATGCAACGCACCCACCGCCTCATCGAGGCGGCGTTGCCGAAGGTACGCGAGAACAAGGTTGCCGAGGACGATGGCCTGGGACTTCGAGCGGTCGCGGAGCTGGTGAGCGGTCGTTTCCAGGATCGGCTGAGCGAGTTTCGGTTTGCCGAGGAAGAGGTAGCAAGATCCGGCGAGTCTCCCCGGCTGTGTTGGGGAGAACAGGTTGAGCGCCGCGTCGGCCTCGCCGATCCGCTCGATCCGGGAGTCAGCGTCCCTGAGCGCCCGTTCGCAGTCGCGTTGACGGCCGAGCATCGCGTAGGCTTCTGCTGTGTGCAGCAGCGCGAGCCCCGCAAGCACGTGGCTGCTCCCCGCTACCACCTCGGTTGTTCGCATGGTGAGCTGGAGCCCGGTCTCAGGAGCTCTTTCGCCGTAGAGCGCCACGAAGCTCTTCCGTAGGAGCGCGCGGCCTTCCGCTGTCGGGTCCCGAAGCCGCTGCGCGGCCGTGATCGCCTGGTCGAAGTAGTCATGTGCGGTCGCGTGGTCCCGGCGCTGGGACGCGTCCCAGACGAGTTGCCCCATGAGCGTGGCGGCCTCGGCCTCGACGGCGAGGAGCTCGTGTCGAACCCGATGGTTCGACGCGTTGGCGCGCAGAAACGCGACCTGGCCGAGACAGTGCCCTGTGCGCGCGAGCAGCGATGTTGACGGCGCGCTGTCGTAACGCTCGTCGAGGTCGTGTACCTCGTCTCTGAGGCCGGTTACGGTCCGAAGGTCCGCGGCTGCTGGGTTCCGCAGCGAGTAGTCGACGCGGTCATTGGTCGCCGGCTCGTCGTCACCTGCCAGCAGCTCCTCGAGCTGTTCCGGTGACACCTGCAGGCACTGCGCCAGTTTCGGCCGTAACCAAGGTTGTGGCCCCTCTTCGGTCTCGCCGCTTTCCCACCGCCGAATCGTCTTGGGGTCCACTCCCAATCGTTCGGCGAGAGATTCTTGGCTGAAACCTTGCGATTTGCGTCGCCTCGCGAGACGACGCCGTTTGATCGCCACCGTCCACCTCCCCCTGCCGATGTTGGTGTGCCGTCCCCGGTCAGAACACCCAATGTCCGGTTTTTGTCCGGAAATTGCCCGGAGTACGCCCTGTGCTGGCCCGATTACGGTCGGTTGTATCAAGCCTACGGCCGTTGACGGTCGCTCGACAACGGTGACAGGAGGTCCCGTGACCAGCCAAAACTCTCACCGCTCCGAGGTGGTTCATGATTCCCTCCGCGTGTTCCTCGATGGCCTTGCCGCACGTGCGGCCGTCGTTCTCCGCGAGCACATCGACGCCGGAAGTCACTGCGCGGCATGTGGGTTGACGTGGCCGTGTTCCCGTGCCGTGTTGGCCGATCACAACCTCGAGATGGCTCGTCCGTGACTCCATCAAGCCGGCAGGACCGGCGACGCCAGCACCCCGACGCTCGTCGCTGGTCCTGCCTCCCAAGCGAATTGGACATCCAGACCAAAGCCGGGGCCCTCGGAGGTTCGCTCGGCCCGCCCAGAAGCAGAACGCCAAGCGCAGAGGCGTCGATATCGGAGGACGGGCTCCTCCTCGTTGGTGGTCCGAGTGCGATCTCCTGCGCACAGCTTCTCGTGCAGGCACACGCGCGGGACTGGCGGCTCGACCAGCGCTGCGCGAACACCGCCAGCGGTGTCGTGGGCGAGTTGGTTGCGCACTCCATCGCGACGGCGGGTGCCGCCGACTCAGGTTCGGCCCACGTCGGCGAGCCCGCACGGTCCGGACTGATAGCCGTTCGGTTGCTTCTCATGGCACGGTCGCTGGTCGTCCAGGTCTGGGACAACCACGAATCGGCGCCGACGTCGCTCTCCGAAAGTCCCTTCCAGGCTGACATCGAGAACTAGGGCTACGACCTACCCCGTCCCGGTCAGCGCGTTGTTTGGTGCGTCATCACCAGGCAGAACAGGGGCATCGACGACACGGTGCGACTGTCCCCGGTGCTACCGCGCCGTGAACGGAAGAGGTATCCGGAACGGCGCGTTCTGATCAATCCACTACGTGACATCAGGTTGCTGCAACGCGTTCTCGACGGACTTCGCTCGCTCGACCGAAGTGCCGAGAAGGAAACGAATGCCGACTACCTCAGAAGGGCGGGATAACTCTGGAAAGGCAACCGTTATTCGGCCGTCGACCATGGTTCGCGTTCTCTGAGAGAAAGTGTTCGCGAGAGGGAAAACCATACATGAGTGACTTGTTGCGACTTCCGCTCGCCACCAAGGGAGACCGGTCGAGAAGTGCTACGAAACTCCGAGCAGCTGTGGTCGGGCTCGGTAAGCAAGCACTTGAGGACCATGTACCGGGCCTGCTGGGCTCGGACGCGGCAGAGCTGGTCGCGATCTGCGACGAGAACGACGCGGTCCTGCGCGAGCAGCAGTACAGGCTCCAGGTCAACGGCTACGCCAACGTGGAGGCGATGTTCGACGCCGAACAGCTCGACTTCGTCGTC
>SMEW01000060.1_pt1 | contig 12112 bp, 9 predicted proteins | sample 2456341 | NCBI WGS metagenome assembly SMEW01 (sample SAMN10132602, study PRJNA489261) | soil metagenome | isolation source: day120 control-loamy sand soil ammended with composted manure from dairy cow... | place: USA | collected 2015-04-01 | reverse complement strand
TGAACGGAAATTTTCCTACTTTGATTGAATAGCCTAAATCTTTAGCTTTCTGTTCGGTTAAACCAATACTTGCCACCTCTGGACTAGAATAAATACATTTTGGTACTTGACGCTCATTTAGTGTGGTTGGATTTAAACCTGCCATATGTTCTACAGCAATGATTCCTTCTCGGCTAGCGACATGGGCAAGTTGTATACCACCAATGCAATCCCCAATTGCATAAATATGTGATTCTTTAGTTTGATAAAAATCATTGACTCGGATTTTTCCATCATGAAGTTCTATATCTGTATTTTCTAAACCTAAATCATTAGTGTTTGCTATCCGACCAACAGAGAGAAGAACTTTATCTGCCTCAAGCTCTTTTCTTTCATGACCAATTTCTACTTGAATTTTTACCCGATTAGATTTTTTTAATGTTTCCGCCAATACCTTTGCATTTGTTAATACTTGAACTCCTTTTTTCTTTAACGAATTTGCTAATTCTTTGCTAATCTCTTCATCTTCACTCGGAATAAGACGTTCCGCATATTCAACAATCGTAACATCCACATCCAAATCAGCCAACATTGATGCCCATTCTACACCGATGACCCCACCCCCGATGATCAGCATTGAGTTCGGTAGTCTTTCCATATTTAAACAGTCATCGGATGACAAAATGATCTCACCGTCAAACTCAATTCCTTCCAACTTCTTAGGTCTTGAACCTGTCGCAATTAAAACATTTTTTGGTATAAGCATTTCATTATCACTTTTTTCTTCCAATTCAACGGATACAGTCCCAGGCATCGGGGAAAATATAGAAGGTCCTAAAATGCGACCCGTTCCATGGTATACATCAACTTTTTCCTTCTTCATTAAATACTGGATGCCTTGATGTAAATTGTCTATCACGTCATTTTTTCTATTTTGAATTTTCGAAAAATCGATTCCAATTACTTGTGATGCGATTCCATATTGATCACTTTCTTTTATCGTTCTGTACACCTCTGCACTTTTTAATAAAGTTTTTGTCGGAATGCAACCAGAATGAAGGCAAGTGCCGCCTAATTTGTTTTTTTCAACGATAGCCGTTTTTAAACCTAGTTGGCTTGCCCGGATTGCAGATACATACCCTCCTGGTCCGCTACCTATTATCACTAAATCATATTCCTTTGCCATGTCCGTCCTCCTATCAATTTTTCTTTCTCTTTTTAGGCTCTCAAAAATTTTGAGAGCCTAAAGTTCATCATATTAACGATTGGTTCTATGGGATAATATACTTTTTTCATTTCTTAAAAATGTTGTTCTTGAATCTCTTACCTTTTGAATTCGTTCTTCCGCCATACGATCTGCCGCTACATAGGTAGGGATATTGTCTCTTTTTGCAATTTCAAATACCCGTTTTAAGTTCGTATAAATTTGTTCAACCTTCTTCATTGCCCGTTCACGATTATAACCGTATAATTCATCCGCTACATTGATAACGCCACCAGCATTAATAACATAATCCGGTGCATAGATAATACCAGCTTCATTTAATAGGTCACCATGGTGATCTTCTTTTAATTGGTTATTAGCAGAACCGGCAATCACTTTTGCTTTTAATTGGGGAATTGTCTCATCATTTAAAATTCCGCCTAGAGCACAGGGTGCAAATACATCACATTCAACACTATAAATGTCCTTAGGATCAACTGCTTTTGCACCAAAATCCTCCATTGCCCGCTTTACGGAATCTTGATTGATATCCGTAACAATTAAATTTACTCCTTCTTCATTCAAATACTTACATAAATGATAAGCAACACTACCTACACCTTGAACAGCAACAGTTTTACCTTCTAAAGAAGTATGACCAAAGTATTCCTCTACAGCAGCTTTCATTCCCTTATAAATACCGTAAGCCGTTACCGGAGATGGATCCCCAGATGATCCAAAAGCAGCAGATGTTCCCGTCACAAAATCTGTTTCTTCATGAATAATATTCATATCTTCTTCTGTAGTACCAACATCTTCAGCCGTAATATAACGACCATTAAGTCCTTGAACAAAACGACCGAAAGCACGAAACATTTCTTCATTTTTATCTTTTCTAGGGTCCCCAATTAAAACTGTTTTTCCACCACCAAGATTAAGTCCTGCAGCTGCATTTTTATAAGTCATACCTCTAGCTAAACGTAAAGCATCAATGATCGCTTCTTCTTCACTTTTATAATTCCACATACGAAGTCCGCCTAAAGCAGGACCTAAAGTTGTATCATGTATGGCGATAATTGCCTTTAATCCTGATCCTTTATCTTGAACAAAATGTAATTCCTCATAATCATACTTTTCCATTTCTTTAAATATTTCGATACTCATCTTGCTATCTCTCCTTTTCCTGTAAAAAACTTCGCCCAATATTATAAAATGCAAGTTTTATGCCAACTTAATTTTGAAAGCGTTTTCTTGTTATTTATCGATTTCTAGATTGATTGGTCATGCAAAAATTTGCAGTATATGCAAAAAAATTCATGCAAAATTTTGCATTTTTTCTAGTTTATAATATAAGGTACGAATGGATATACCTAATTCTTTTGCCGCGTTTGTTTTATTACCACGGTGTTTTCGTAATACTGTCTGGATAATCTGCTTTTCATAATCGTCAAGCATTTTTTGTAAACTTTTGGTGTTTTCAGGATTCAAATCATTTTCATCAACTTTTGTTTGATTAATGTCAAGTGGTGGTAAATGTTCCTTTCGAATCAATGTCTCATTATAATTCATGAAAATGATAGCCCTACCTAAAATATTTTCTAATTCTCTCACATTTCCCGGCCAATGGTATTGTTTTAAGATGGTAATGGCATCTTGGTCTATTCCTTCTACATTACGTCCATAATCGTGATTTATTTTTTGGATCAGTCGTTGACAGAGTTTCGGAATATCATCGAGTCGATTTCTTAAAGGAGGTATCCTTATTGGAAAACGGTTTAATCGATAATATAAATCTTCACGGAACTGACCTTTTTCAATTTCCTTTTCCAAGTCTTTATTCGTAGCAGCAATAATTCGAACATCTATCGGAATTGGTTTTGTCCCACCTACTCGCACAATTTCCTTTTCTTGAACAGCTCTTAATAGTTTCGCTTGCATTTGTAACGATAATTCACCAATTTCATCTAAAAAAATACTGCCGTTATTTGCTTCTTCAAAAAACCCTTTTTTACCACCTCTTTTTGCTCCTGAAAACGCACCTTCTTCATAGCCAAATAGCTCACTTTCTAATAACGATTCTGAGATTGCTGCACAATTGACACGAATAAAATGATTATATTTACGATCGCTTTCATTATGTATAGCGTGGGCAAATAACTCCTTCCCTGTACCAGATTCACCTCTTAACAAAACCGTTGCTGGAGTTTTTGCTGCCTTTCTCGCCTGTTCAATTGCAGTTAAAATATCATTCGTTGTACCGACAATATCTTCAAAGGTGTATTTTGCCTCTAACGTACGAATTCTTTCTTTTGCTTTTTCTAATTCAGTTGTTAAATCACGTATCTCAGACATATCATGAATTACTGCTACACTTCCTTTTAAAATTCCTCCAGTTATAATTGGCGCTACATTGACGACAACTTCTTTTTTATTAGGACCGACTAACATTTTAACTCCCCGAACCGGCTTTTTTGTTCTTAAAACACGGAGATGCATACTTTCACCACGATAAATGTCTGTTGTAGCAGGTTTTCCAATGATTTCACTTTCCGTAAGTCCAGTTAAACGTGTATAAGCAGGATTAATTAAGATGCCAATTCCCTTTTCATCAACAACAGAAATTGCATCATCACTTGAATGGATAATCGCTTCCAACATCGTACGCATTTCGTTTAAATCATTCGTCTTTTTTGTCAATTGTCGAATCGCTTCTTTTTGGTTCAAAATTAAAGATAGAATTGGTTCACAAATCATCATGGGCTTTTTCTCATCATTCAATATAGATCGCCCGGAATTTTCTTCGATTGTATTAAATATAATGTGAATTTCTGTTTCTAGTTTTTTAGGAAAAGTATGTAAAAATGGAATACCAAGTTTTTGCGCTGCCAATATTCCTGGTGCATTTTTATCCTTATCAATTATGGCGATGATATTAAAATCCTTAACCTTTTGTAATATTTCAAGGATAGCTAATCCCTTCTCACCCGCTCCAAAAATTAATACATTTTGCATTCAAACACCTCCATTATGTAAAAAGACAACACCCTTGACAATTTAGACAATTTAGACCATATTCAATATATAAAATATTAACATACAGGTGAAAGGAACCGATATGGAACGTTTATTCGCATTCTTACTTTTATTAATACCAGGTTTAATGGCTACACTAGGAATAAAATACATTCGTGACACAATGTTTAATGAATTACAGTGGCCATTTCCATTATTGTGGGTCCAAGCTTTTTCTGGCTTTATCATGGTCATTTTAGGAATTGCCTTTATCGGTGGTTTTATTTATCACCGAGATAAAAAAAGGCAACGAGTTAAAAAAAGAAGATTAAGTAGGTGAATTAGGAAAAGATAACCTACTTAACCTCCTGATTACCTTTTTAGTTCGTCACGAAATGTTCTAGCCTTTTCAGGAAAGTCTGTAATCAACGCATCAACTTTACACTTAAATAATCGCAACCATTCATTTTTTTCATTGACGGTATATGGTCTCACCTTTATACCATGCTCTTGTGTTTTCAAAATTAATTCTTTTGGACAAGACCGAAAATTAGGATGAATAGCTTTCGCTCGTATTGCTTTTGCATAAATCCATGGATTAAACAGACCTTCTGAATATAATGGGGCTGTTTCAATCTCAGGAGCTACACGATAAGCATACACAATAGCAAAATGATTAAAAGATGAGAAGATAATTCGTTCTTCTAATTTCATATCTCGGATGAACTCGATGGTTTTTCTCACTAATTCAAAATTTTTTAATGAACGTGTTTTAAACTCAATGTTACAAACCAGTTCTGTTGTTTTAAACCATTCTAAAAATTCCTTTAATAAAGGAATCTCGGCTCGAAATTTCCCATCTTTAAATTTTGCACCTGCATTTAATGTTTTTAATTCTTTAGTTGTTAAATCTTTAACAAATCCAGTACCATCTGTTGTCCGATCCACCTTATCGTCATGGAAGATCACAACCTCACCATCCTTTGTTAAGCGCACATCTAACTCAATTCCATCCGCTTTGACCCTGGCTGCTTCTTTAAAGGCTAACATCGTATTTTCAGGATGTGTACCTGCTGAACCTCGGTGAGCAAATATATGTGTCATGATTCATCTCCTTTTTCATTTATCCTGAAATTTCTAACTCAATTCAACGATCGTTTCAATTACTCATTATATGTAGCTTTTAGATGTAAAACACCTGTAAGGGACAGGTGTTTTTGTTTCCATAAACCTAGGAATTAACTTATTCCTAAACCTACCCTTTTATTTTTCATTGATTAGGTTGGCTAAAAAAGAAAGGACCGAGCAAGCATTTACTCGATCGTTTGATCTTTTTATCTTATCTAACCACATCATTGCTACTTATGAAGCTTGATGTTCTAATCTTAATTTATCAGCTATCATAGCAATAAACTCGGAATTTGTTGGTTTTGCTTTTGACATACTAACAGTGTATCCGAAAAGCTTTGAAATTGATTCAATATTCCCTCTACTCCAAGCAACTTCAATGGCATGGCGAATTGCACGTTCCACACGACTTGCTGTTGTATTATATTTTTTTGCAATATCAGGATATAACACCTTTGTGATGGAACCTAATAATTCAATATCATGATAAACCATGGATATAGCTTCTCTTAAGTATAAATAGCCTTTAATATGTGCTGGAACACCAATTTCATGAATTATATTTGTTATGCTCGCATCCAAACTTTTCGGTTCATCAGATTGTTGAATAATTATGGAAGCATTATTGTTTATATTGGTATTTTTCTTTGATGTTTCACCCTTACCCATTACTTGACGTATTTGTGCTACTAAATGATCCATATCAAACGGTTTTAAAATAAAATAGGATGCGCCTAGTTCAACAGCTTTCTTTGTCACATCCTCTTGACCAAAAGCTGTAAGCATAATAATCTTCGGAGGATTTTTGTCTACATTAAGTTTTTCTAGCACCGCAAGACCGTCCAAATGTGGCATAATAATATCTAAAATTAATACATCCGGCCGAATGTTTTCTAACATTTTTAAACATTCCTGGCCATTGTATGCAACTCCAACCACTTCCATATTTTCTTGATTATTTATGTAATCCTTCAAAAGCACAGTAAGTTCCCGATTGTCATCCACAATACACACTTTTATTTTCTTCACGAGACTTCCTCCCCTAATATCTTAAATTTCATTGTAATCTACAATTTCGACAATTGCTAATAAAATCCCTTTTAATTCATCCGAAAAAAAGTCGTTTTTACTATATTTATAATAAAAATCATCGCACCATCCCGGCAAATGTAACTTTTTGAAATATTTTTAATAAATATATTACTCATATTCCCAAGAAATTCAAGGTTAGGAATGAAAAAAGCGAGCTGTTTTAGCTCGCTTTTTCTTCTCCCTTTACATATATATCCAAACCAGCCTCGTTTAGCATCCATTCAATATGAACACCATATCCGCTGGATGGGTCATTTACAAATACATGGGTGACTGCTCCTATGAGTTTTCCATCTTGAATGATCGGACTACCACTCATTCCTTGAACAATACCACCTGTTTTATCAAGTAGTCGTTCATCCGTAATTTTTATTACCATTCCTTTCGTTGCCGGAAACTTTTGTGGTGTAGAGCTAATAATTTCTATATCAAATAATTCAACTTTATCCTCATCAACTACCGTTAAAATTTGTGCAGGGCCTCTTTTCACTTGATGGGATAGAGCGATTGGAAGGGGCTTATTCATGATCTTATTGTTTAAATCCTTCGTTAATGTTCCGTATATTCCAAATTGATTATTTTTCTGTATATTTCCAACTATATTTCTTTCATTTAAAAATCTGGCTAATTTTTCACCAGGTGCGCCATTGGTTCCTTTTTGAATGGAAGTTACTGTTGAAGGAACGATATAACCATCTTTCACTACAATAGGCATTTTTGTATCCATATCAGAGATAACATGTCCTAATGCTCCATATTTTTTTGTTTTTGGATCATAAAAGGTTAATGTTCCGATACCGGAAGCAGAATCACGAATATATAATCCTAATTTATATTTACCTTCAGATTCATCGATAGCAGGATATAAATCGGTTTCGAATTGTTCATTCTTTCGCTGAATTCCTATTTTCAATGGTTTCCCCTCTTTTCCCGACTTTTGAACGTGGGGACCAATATCATTAATGGATTCAATTGTTTCACCATTAATACTAATAATTAAATCTCCTGTTTGAATACCTGCCTTTTCACCTGGAGATACTTTGCCTGAAGGGGAATTTACTAAGTGATGTCCAACGACAAGTACACCTTTTGAATTTATTTTTACACCGATGGATTGACCACCTGGTATCACTTTGAAATCCTTTAATACATTAACGCTCACTTTTTTTATAGGGATACCAGCAATGTCAAAAATTAGATCACTCTTACCTTCTTTCAATGCTTCAACTGTCAAATTTTTATCTTTATTAATTTGAATATGTTCTTGTGTATCTTGTACGGTATTAACAACTTCTGTAGAAGCCAATTCAAATGATTGTCCTTTAAATAAAGTTAATTCACTTGGATTATTTAAAACTTTTCCAACTGGTGAGAAAAAGCCGATATAAACGAAAGAAACAAGGAGAATTAAACCAAATATTTTTCTTATTTTATCTCTATTCAATACACTCACTCTCCTCGCTTCATGTCCACACAAAGGGTACATTTATAATCTAGCCGTTTCGCCCTATAATTATAATCGACATATTTAAAAAAATACTGTACAGAATGGATAACTTTGGTTGAGGAAAATTTGGTATAAAAAAAGCCGTCCAATGGATGGACGGCTAAATATAATATTAATGATGCTGATATTTATATTGATGTGCTAAATCAAGGAGCTCTTTTGCATGTTCTTCCGTAGCAGTTGTTATATGTGATCCAGATATCATGCGAGCTATTTCTTCAATCCGTTCACACTCACTTAATTGTTGAATTGAAGTGATCGTTCGATGTTCTTTTATTTCTTTTCGAATAAAGAAATGATGATCACATAATGCAGCAACCTGAGGAAGATGAGTAATAGATAATACTTGTGAATTGACGGAAATTCGATATATTTTTTCACCAATTGCTTGAGCAACACGACCGCTTACACCAGTATCTACTTCATCGAAAATAATTGATGTTACTCCTTGATGTTGTGAGAAAATCGTTTTTAAGGCAAGCATAATACGAGATAATTCTCCGCCTGATGCGATTTTTGCCAATGGTTTCAATGGCTCTCCTGGGTTTGTACTCATATAAAATTCGATTTTGTCAATGCCATCTGGTTGAAATTCGATATTATCTTGCTCAAAAAATTTAACTTCAAACACCGTTTTGTCCATATATAGATCTTTCAGTTGCTTATGAATGGCCTCTGTTAATTTTTCTGCTGCGTTTTTACGTAATGAAGTTAGATGATTGGCTTCAACTAATAGATCTTTTTCTATAGAAACTAATTTCTTATTTAACGTCTCAATATGTGACTCACGATTTGTGATCATTTCAATTTCGTCATCAATTTTTGCACAATATTCTAAAATCGCTTCAATGGAATCCCCATATTTTCTTTTCATTTGATTAATTATATTTAAGCGATTTTCAATTTCTTTAATTAACGTGTTATCTACAAGCCCTTCAATATAAGCAATAATAACTCTCGTTTTTGTATACTTACCAATATTTACAGATTTCATTTTGAGTGCAGGGTCTTTTATAATACGGCGTATTAAAGCTGTATTAATATTTATTGATTCTGTAAACCCCTCTCTTGGTCCACGAATTCCTGTCTCTGCAGATGGCTCTTCTATTTGACGGGTTTCGTATTTTTCAATTCCTAATACATATGCATCAATTTGACCATCGATTAATATAATCGGATTACCAATAGAAATTGAATCAATACACGCTTTATAAGTATGAACTTTTTTTAATTTTGAAATGGGAATATTATTTTTTAAGGACTCGAAAACATCTGCCATTTCCGAATTCTGGTTCATTAGATTTTCTAAAACAAGTTCATCAAGTTTTTGTAAATCGCTTAAACCTTCAATGTAAATGATAACGGCTTCAGTATTCCCAATAGTAAATGAACGAAAGATGACGTCACTACTGTCCTTGTAAAGGGAGGAAAAATAATCTATATTATTTTTTAATTTATTTGATAACGGTATTGCTTGAGATAGCCGCTTTTTAACTTTTACTTTTCGGTGAATCTGTTTTTTTATAAAAGTCACCTTCTTTCCCCCTTTACCAATGCTATCTATAAATTGCCAAATTTTATAAAAAATATTCATTTATGAAGGGAATTACAGAATAATTTGCAGATTTTCCTAAAATTTTACGTTTATATTTTATTTTTTTCATTATACTAATAAATGTATGGAACAAAGGGTTCCACATTTTATTTATTTAGGAGGATTTAAATGGCAACAGGAACAGTAAAATGGTTTAATGCAGAGAAAGGATTTGGATTCATTCAACAAGAGGATGGATCAGATGTATTTGTACATTATTCAGCAATCCAAGGAGAAGGCTTCAAAACACTAGAAGAAGGTCAAAGTGTGAGCTTTGATATAGAAGAAGGTCAGCGCGGACCACAAGCCGTTAATGTACAAAAACTATAGATTCTTTAGATGCTCTAAAGAATATAGCATGAAGGCTGTAATAAAACATAGATCATCTATTCTAAAGAATAGGTTGATTGTTTATACAGCCTTCTTTTATTTAGATAGTTATTTACGATCGTTAATACTCACCATTACGGATATATTAGACCTATCATTTTTTGAATTTTGGTGTTTTTTTCCATTGATTAAAACGAAATGAAACAGTATACTTTAAGTGAACATTCAAATTGATCCTATATAAAAATGTGCACAACAAAGGTAGCGGATGTCGACAGGACATCCTTTTTTATTTCTAAAAAAATATCAGAAAAATTAAAAATTAAAATTGTTGAAAACATCCTATATTTTTACTTTCTTTTGCGTTACAATTATATTAGTTTCATAATTTTATAGGGAAATTTTACATAATCTTGAAATATATGTAACTTTTATTATGAAAAAAATGTCTATATATGTAGTATGATGGAAATGTGGGGGACAGCATGAGACAATCGAGAGTTAAAAAGCACGAAAGAAAAAAGAAGAGTCTTAGAGAATTAGGTGTCTTGGTTAGTGTAATTTTTTTAACTTTAAGTTTTTATTTTATTTTTGTATACGATGGATCGATGAATCAAGCAAAAGGAGAAAGCAACAAATTGCCAGATCAATCTGTATTAGATACCAACTCTAATGAAGAAGAAGTTGATATTGAAAAACAAAACTCCGAAGATTTAACGGAAGCGGATGTTGTTGAATCAGAACATACAGAAGAAATGCTGAAATCAAAAAAAGAACGAGAAAAGAAACTAAAAGAGGACGAATCCAAAAAGAAAAAAACGGTAAAAAAAGAACAAAATACAACTGGTGAAAAAAAAGTATATTTAACATTTGATGATGGTCCCCGAGATATCACAATGGATATCCTTAATTTACTTGATGAATATAATGCAAAAGCAACCTTTTTTATGTTGGAACCACATATGAAACAATATCCGGACGTTATTAATGAAATGATTAAACGTGGTCATTCCGTTGGGGTCCATAGTGTAACACATGATAAAAATAAAGTATATGCATCGAGTAAATCGATAGTTAATGAAATGACAGTCGCTAAGAACACCTTGGAAGAATTGACAGATGTTGAAAGTCATTTAATGCGTGTTCCTTACGGTTCTGTTCCGCACATGACACCTGAATATATTCTTGCGGTGGAAAATGAAGGTTTTATTATGTGGGATTGGAATATCGATAGCTTGGATTGGAAACTAGGTGATGGTTCATATGTGAATCATACAATCGATCAATTAGAATCTTTTGACAAAAATGAACCAATGGTCATATTAATGCATGACCGGAAAACAACAGTTAAGCATCTGGAAAAACTACTCAAATATTTGCAGGAAAACAATTATGATATGCTTGCAATTAATGAATCAATGACACCTGTTCAGTTTATCCAGTAAGTGTGAATTTTTTAGCTTTCATCCCCCTTACAGTAATCATTTGGACTTTTTTATTATAATGTTTACTGTAAGGGGGATATTTGATTTAGAGTATTAATTTTTTTCTGGTCGAATACCGATCATGCAAACAAGGATACATATGACACTCATAGCTGATAATATATAGAAAGTCCATCGTTCAGGATATTTTAATAATATGGCAATAATAGGTGGGCCTAAAGCAACCCCTATAAATCGCATGGAGCTATAAAATGAAGATATTGTACCCCTTGAAGCATCCTCAATTCCTTCAGTAATTAATGCATCTAAACAAGGTAGACCAACTCCAATACCAATACCGGATACAAAAAATAACCCGATATTAATCCAAAGATTATGGAAGAAACTGATGGCGCAAATACTGCCAGCGATCAGAAATAGACCAACTAAAGTCCACCGTTTCATTACTTTTTTGCTATCCTTTAATAATTTACCTGTAATGTAAGAAGATAAACACAAGGATCCAAGAGGAATTGCTAGAATTAAACCTTTTCCAACACCATTTATACCATATTCCATTTCCAATCTTGATGATAAGAAGAACAAGAAACCAAACAAAATAAACATAAGCATACCGCCGATAAAAAAGACCGAGTTGAGCCAGCGACTATTATATTTGAATGTTTTTTTCGTTTCAGTTAAGAACTGTTTAAAATTAGGCGGGTCTTTAACATTCGGACTTTTAACTAAAAAGATCATCATTAAAAGGGAAATAAAACAAAAGATTGGAATCGATACAAATGGTAAATACCAAACAATGCTCGCTAAAAAAGCCCCTGCAA
>SMEW01000146.1_pt1 | contig 12264 bp, 9 predicted proteins | sample 2456341 | NCBI WGS metagenome assembly SMEW01 (sample SAMN10132602, study PRJNA489261) | soil metagenome | isolation source: day120 control-loamy sand soil ammended with composted manure from dairy cow... | place: USA | collected 2015-04-01 | reverse complement strand
ATATAAACAAATTCATAATTTTCATTTTTTAATTCATTCATTATCGCAATATTAGGGGTTACATGGCCGGCTGTTCCGCCACCTGTAAAAACAATTTTTTTCTTGTTCGTCATAATTCCTCCTGATTGTATTTCTATTTATTCTATATAATACTTTAACTGTAGATTAACATTCATTCAAATGTTTTTTTATCTCTCCTTTGTCGATTAAGATGAAGATCTTAATATTTTAGAAAAGATTTTTATAGTTTAACATCATTCATTATATCATGCTGCAACTAAGGAGCGGAGAAAAGATGAATACAACCAATAAAGTTGATTTATATACACTGTGTCTAATTAAAGACGGTGATTCTGTTTTATTAATAAATAGGCCGAGTAATAGGGGATTTCCAGGTTACATTGGTCCGGGTGGAAAAGTTGAACCATACGAAAGTATATCTGAAGGAGCCATACGTGAAGTTTATGAGGAAACAGGCTTAATTGTAAAAAACTTAATCTATAAAGGGATTACAGAATGGATTGATATTAAGAACAATGATCGTTCAATAGTCTTTAATTATTTAGCAACAGAGTTTGAAGGAGAGTTGTTAGAAAATCCTCCAGAAGGGGAAATATTATGGGTCCCAATTAAAGAAGCATTGAATTTACCGATGCAACCATGGTTTAAAGAACGTTTACCTTTATTTTTTAAAGAAGGGACATTTGAAATATTTTCGGAATGGGATCCCGAAGAAGGGATCACAACAAAACATCATGTTAAAAATCTATAAAACATGATAGAATATTTATTAGTATTTTTAGAATTTTAGACCAACAAATAATATTGTTATGTAAACTAAAAAGTTAGTGTCAATCTATGAGAACAGATATGAAAGATATTAAAAGTATTGCAAAAGTTCAAATCAATTTATGAAAATATTAGAACAATGATGCACATGAAGATGTATGATAATAAATTGAAAGAGGCCAAATAATTGAGTTCTCAACCATTGATAAGAAAAGAAGCGAATTTGTATGTTGAGAATAATGTATCATCCTTTTTATAAAAAAAGACACGAAAGGTTAAGTATAAAAATAGAAATTCTTAGAAAAAGGGGGGATTAGAATGATTATTAGAGAATGTAATAATCATGATGCTGAAAAGTTTCTCCAAATGTTACAACAACTGGATAAGGAAACGAAATTTATGCTTTTTGAACCAGGAGAACGTAAAACAACGGTGGAACAAATGCAAAAATCCATTGAATCGATCGTAAAATCAAATTCTTTACAGTTAGTAGTTGAAGATAAGGACAAGATTGTCGGTTTTTTATTGGCAAGAAGGGGAACATTGCAACGAAATAAGCTTTGCGCTTATATTGTCATTGGTATTCTAGAAAAATACCGAGGCAGAAAAATAGGTCAACGTTTATTTATGAAAATGGAAGAATGGGCGAAAATATCCGATATTCATCGCTTAGAACTAACGGTAATGACACACAACAAAGCCGCCATTAAATTGTATGAAAAAATGGGATTTAAAAAAGAAGGAATAAAAGAAAAATCATTAGTTGTTGACGGAAAGTTCGTTGATGAATTTTATATGGCTAAAATTATTTAAATTAACATTTCCAGAAGACATCAAGTAGAATTAGGAAAAAGAGCTATTTATATACCAATAGTTGAAATGTTGGTGAAGTTCAAATCAAACGAATTTACATAGACATTTCTGTATTATACCTTGAGACAACGATGAACCATATGCAAAAAAGGATTAAGACAATGGATAAACCTCCTGAAAAATAAGATTGCGAGTAAAGTTAGGATGGGATTAATTATGTGGGACTCCCCTATTGTTTTAAAAGACTATGACCCAATATGGACGATTTATTATAAGAAAGAAAAGGAACAATTTCTTGAATTGTTGGGGGATAATATTTTTGGGATTGAACACATCGGGAGCACAGCAATTCCTGGTTTGATGGCTTTCCCAGTTATCGATATATTAGTAGGAATTGATAGTTTTTCTGTTCTTTATGAAATTTCAAAACCGATTAAACAATTAAATTATGACATTATACCGAGACCAGATTTAAGATCCAGACGTTTCTACGAGAAAAAAATGGTGAATCAAGTTGGCTATCATTTACATCTATGTAAATACAAGAGTGATGAATGGTATAATCTCATTTTCTTTCGCGACTATTTAAAGAAATATCCGAATGTCGCAAATAGATATGCCCAATATAAATTTATGCTTTCAAGAAAGTACAAAAATAACACGGTTCGTTATCACCTATATAAAAGAACAATTGTGAATGAAATTATTGATTTAGCAAGAGAAGAATTTAAGAATGAAATATTAATGTAATCTGATCATCAAACGATTAAATAGGGAAGACATGTTTGATTTGTTCTCCATTGGGAAATGGAAAGAGTGAGAGCAAAAATTTGTTCCATTGGATGAACTGAACCATATAAAACGGCTGTCGAATTTTTTCGACAGCCAAAAATATTAATTATTTAACTTCTTTTTCAACTCTGCTATTTGTTCTTTTAATTTTTGAATTTTAATTAATTTATCTTGTTCTTGAGTACCGTCTTCAGTAGTTTCTTCCGTTATTAGTTGAACGTATTGCAGCTGTAACTGTTCGAGCTTATTTGTTATTTCTTGTTTCACATTTGAAAGGTTTTCGTAGTTTTCCCACTCTTTATAGCCTCCAGGAAAGATTGACACTTTTCCATTCTTAAGAGACACAACCTTATTTGCTACTTTGCGTAGTAAGTATGGATCATGTGCAACAATTACTATTGCTCCAGGATATTCAACTAGCGCATTTTCAATTATTTCTCTCGTTGGTATGTCAAAATAATTTGTCGGTTCATCTAAAATCAGTAAATTCGCATTAGAAAAATATAGTTTTACAAAGGCTACACGACATTTTTCACCCATACTTAAAGTTTCAATTTTTTTATAGACGTCTTCCCGTCGAAATAAAAAACAAGCCAAAATTGTACGTGCATCGGACATGTTCATATGTGGAATTGTTAAAATCTCATCTAAAATTGTATTGTCTAAATTTAAATTATCTAGTTCCTGGAAGAAATGCCCAATTTTTAATTGAGGGTTCCTTAATACAGACCCACTATTCGGTTGAATGATTCCCGACATTAGTTTTAAAAGTGTTGTCTTGCCACTACCATTCGTACCAACAACTGCAATACGGTCACCACGATTAATTTGCAAAGAGACATTATCCAATATTTTCCTTTCCCCATAAGAAAATGAAGTATCCGATATATCAATCATTTTTCGAGCAGAAAACTCACTTGATACAAGATTGGTTTCAATTTTTTTACTTTCAACAGGTTTATTTATTTTATTTTTCTCTAATCGTTCTAATTCACGTTCTTTCACTTTAAACTTTTTTGCCTGATTAGCAAGTTTTTTCTGTGCATAAGGATTTCGTACACTCGCTTTGGCATTCGCTTTATCATACCATTGTTTATACTGGGAAATGGTTTCAAGTAATTTTTTCCTTTCTTGCTCTTGTTTTTCAATTTTCCGCTGTTCGGTTATTTGTTCCAAATGCTTTTGTTCTTTATAGGATGAATAGCCGCCATCATATTTTTTGATACCATCAGGTGAAAGTTCATACGTATAATTAGCAACATGATCAATGAATTCACGTTCATGGGAAATGAAAAGAACACTGCCTTTAAATTGTTTTAACCAGTTTTCTAACCATGTGATCGATTCAATATCTAAATGGTTGGTAGGCTCATCAAGAATAATGAACTTTGGTGAATTTAACATGATTTTTGTCAGTTTAACCCGAGTTTTTTGTCCTCCACTTAATGAAGAAAACGGGATATTCCAAAGATCATTAGGCACTTTTAATTGAGTTAACATCTTTTCAACTTCAATTTCCCACTCGAAACCATTATGATCTAAATACTTTTGTAACTGGGCGTTGTATTGATTTACTAATGTTTCATTAGTGGGTTTTTCTTTGAGCAAAGATGATATTTTTTCTAACTCTTTTTTAATTACAGCATTTGGATGATCAGCTGTGACCCAATCTATAACGTTTAAATCATTGTTTATTTGGTTGTCTTGAACCATATAACCAATTTCCTTTTTATCGATTCCAAGATTAACCGTACCAGATTGAAAAGAAATTAGTCCGAGTAACCCTTTTAATAAAGTTGTTTTCCCAACACCATTTTCACCAATTAATGCTACTTTCTCCCTGTCTTTTACTTCAATTGATACATTTTTAAATAGAGTTTTTCCACCAATTTCCATTGATAAATTATCTGCTTTTAAAATAAACATTCATCATCACCCCTGGATGGCCAAAACAACAAAAGACACAGGGATCCCCTGTGTCTATATTTAAAAAATGCTTATATTAACATACAGGCATAATAAGCAAAGAGAAACATGTTTAAACCATGACATGTTACACTCATATAAATTCGCATCAAAAAGACACACGGATCCCGTTCTTTGCCTATGTTGTTTCGGCAAAGTAGTTTTGCATATCGAATTTGCGCAAAATTAACGGGAATTTTCCATTGTGTAATTTTGATGCCTCCTTTATTAATTATTATTATCATTATACATAAAAAGATACAAATTGTCATGGGTAATTTCCTTTAAAGCAGGATTTCTTGATCTTATTATCGAACTATTCTGTTAAATAAAGGTTATCAATACTTATGCTAAATATAATCATTAAAGATGAATGCAGGTGAACCAGAATGGGAGAGATTCAGGAAAAAATATTACAAACTAAAGCAGGTTTTTCTTATATAATTCGTACAGCATTACCTAAAGATGCAAAAAAGTTAATAAAGTACTGCAAAGAAATCTTTAGTGAAGAGGGGTACTTATTAACAACCAGTGAAGAATATAACATTACCGTAAGGGATGAAAAGAAATTTTTGCAAAGCTATTTAATTGGAGAAGGAAATTTAGCGATAGTTGCTGAGTATAATAATGATATCATTGGTTTTTTAACTTTTCGAAATCAAGGAATCGGTAAAGCGATGCTTTCTGAATTATTACAATGGGCAAAAAACAATCCCCTTATAGAAAAAGTTACACTTGAAGTATTTGAAACCAATAAACACGCAATTGCCTTATACAAACAGCTTGGTTTTAAAGAAGAAGGAAGAATGATTAAGGGAATAAAAATAAATGATTTTACATATTATGACGTAATTATAATGGCTTGTTTTACATGAAATTCGATAAAAATCCAAGAAGTTGTTACGTGACATCTTGGATTTTTTTATGTAAACTGTATACTATCTAAAAAACAGATTAATAAATCTAAAATTGATATTGACAATAGATTAATAATAATTATATAAAAAGATATATTTTTCTTTAATTTTAAAAGGGGAATGAGGATGTTATATTTAAATCCGGATAATTTTATTTTAAAACCGGCCTTAGCCACAATTCATTGTGAACCGAATTGGAAATGGCGAAAAAGAGACGCACCAATGCCAAATTATGACTTATTTTATGTATGGAATGGAGAAGGTACGTTATGGTTAAATAAAAAGCCATATAAAATTGGCAAAGGGCACTGTTTTTTATTTAAACCAGGTGATTGGACAGAAGCTACACATAATCCACAAAATCCTCTCGTATTAACATATATACATTTTGACGTAGAAAGTAACGTCAAATTAATCCCTTCCTCACATCGAATAATTAAAAATAGAATCGCCTTTGAATCTTTACTATCTCAGTACGTTCGCCTATTCTTAGTAGAAACCTTTGGTGCTGAAATTGAAGGTAAGTTAATTTTGAAACAAATTATGATTCATCTATTAAGGGAAGAATATGAACAAGAAGAAGAAAAAGTACAGGATGAACCAGAAGATGTAAGTAATAACTTGCTGGAAACGATTTTAGAAATAGCAAATTATATTCAGCAACATCCTGGAAAAACCCACACAATTGAAAGCTTAGCTGCTCGTGCCAATCTCTCTCCTCGTTATTTTTCAAAAAAATTTAAGCAAATTGTAGGACATACCGTTAAATCTTATATTGTTTATAGTCGGATAAAACGTGCTGAACACCTACTCCATAATTGCGGTATGACTGTTACAGAAACTGCCTATGCGCTTGGATACAACGACTTGCACTTTTTTAGTCGGCAGTTTAAACAATATACTGGTAAAAACCCGTCCGAAATTCGATAAAAAAGTAAACTAGTAGTTTCCACTGTTATAGGTATTACCTATAGCAGTTTTTTTATAGAAAAAAGATCGATTCATTTTTCCAAGGTTGGTAAAAAAGTGCAAATTTTATGTCAAAAAAGCTAAAGAAATTGAACAGTAAAAATAATAACATAAGTTTAGAAAAACAAATAAAGAGGGAGGAATTAAATGCAGCACTCGTGGATGCTTAATAAACAAGGAATGTACGACCCACAATACGAACATGATGCTTGTGGTATAGCTATGTTAGCCAATATAAATGGTCGTCAAAACCATACCATTATTTCACAAGCGATCTTTGCCCTTGAACGGTTGAATCATCGCGGTGGTCGTGATGGGCAACGAGCAATAGGAGATGGAGCAGGGATTTTAACACAAATTCCTCACAAATTATTTCAAAATGAATGGAAAAAGCAAGGAGTAATTTTACCAGAACAGGGAATGTATGGAGTAGGAATGTTTTTCCTTCCACAAAATAAAAGTTCAAGAAAACGATGTGAGGAAATCATTAACCATACAATTGTAGAAGAAAATTTAGATTTAATCGGGATTAGACATGTGCCCATCAATGATACAATTTTGAGTCAAAAGGCCAAAGAAACCCAGCCTGTTATATGTCAAGTATTTATTAAATCTCCATTCGAGCAACCAAAAGATATTAAATTCGAAAGAAAATTATATAAACTTCGTAGAAAAATAGAAAATACATTGAAAAAAGAACTTTCAAGACATGATCTTTTTTACATTGTTAGTTTTTCAGCTCGAACAATCATTTATAAAGGTCTTTTATTACCAGAACAGCTCGGAAAATTTTATTTAGATCTTAGTAATGAATTATATGAGTCCGCTATGGCGATGGTCCATAACCGATTTAGTACGAATACATTTCCTAGTTGGCAAAGAGCTCAACCGAACCGGTTTATCATTCATAATGGCGAAATAAATACAATTACAGGTAATGTCAATTGGATGAGAGCTAGAGAAGCTTCCTTTCAAACGAATGAAATTGAGGATATTCAACAATTAGTGCCGATTATCGATGAAAACGGTAGTGACTCAGCAATGTTCGATAACGCATTAGAATTTCTCGTATTATCTGGTTGGTCATTACCACACGCGATGATGATGATGATTCCAGAACCATGGGAAAAGCAAGAATTAATAGAAGAACAAAAAAAGGCGTTTTATCAATATCATAGTGGATTAATGGAACCTTGGGACGGGCCGGCGGCAATGGCGTTTACAGATGGAATACAAATTGGAGCTTGTCTTGATCGAAACGGTTTACGTCCAGCACGGGTTATTATCACTGAAGATGACTTTATTTGTGTTGCATCAGAAGTTGGTGTCATCAATATTCCAGAAGAAAAAATATTGTACAAAAACAGACTTCGACCTGGACAAATGCTTTTAGTCGATTTAGAAAAAGGATGCTTATATTTAGATAAGGAACTAAAACAAAATATCATTTCGAAACGGCCATATCAAAGACTTGTTGATGAAATTTTTATTCCTATAGAAAAATTACCTAATCATATAAGCAATTCAAAAAGTTTTTCCAAAGAAGCCATTCTTCAAAAACAGAAAATTTATGGCTATACAAATGAAGAATGGGAAAAAGTTTTAAAGCCTTGCGTCTTAGAAGGGTATGAACCGACGGGCTCAATGGGTTACGATGCTCCATTAGCCATCATATCTAACAAACCACAACTTTTATTTAATTATTTCAAACAAAAGTTTGCTCAAGTTACAAATCCTCCAATTGATGCGATTAGAGAGGAAGCTATTACATCACTAGAAGTATTATTAGGTAAGGGTGGAAATCTACTACAACCTGATAAAACAACTACAAAAAAAATACAACTAAAATCACCGGTTTTGTCGGAATTAGAAATGAATAAAATTGAAGGTTTGCAAACGAAAGAATGGAAAACGGAAAGAATTTCAACTTTATTTCCAGTTAACGGTAGCCTTGAACAATCTTTACATCAACTGTTTCAAAAAGTCGATGGTGAAATTGATAAAGGTAGCAATATTCTAATTCTTAGTGACCGGGAAGTTAGTAAAAACTTTGCAGCTATTCCTTCTTTATTAGTTATTTCTGCTGTCCACCATCATTTAATTCGAACGGGTAAACGAAATAAAGTTAGTTTAATAGTCGAATCTGGTGAACCAAGGGAAGTTCATCATTTTGCAACATTACTTGGTTATGGAGCTAATGCAGTTTATCCTTACCTTATTTATGAATCGTTACCAATTTTATTAGAAGAAGATGAATACCAAGTTTCCATTGATGAAGCAAGTCGGAATTTTGTGAAAGCAATGACGAAGGGTTTATTAAAAGTTATGTCTAAAATGGGGATCTCTACTGTACAAAGCTACATTGGTGCCCAAATATTCGAAGCAATTGGAATTAATCATAGTGTTATTGATCAATATTTTCCAAAAACCCCTTCAAAATTAAGTGGTTTAACTATCGAAGATATTGGAAAAGAAGTTCGCTTGCGTCATGAGAGTGCATTTCAACAACTAAATGTCGAACTAGAGACAGGGTCTGATTTTCAATGGCGTGCAGGTGGAGAGCAACATTTATTCCAACCAAAAACCATTTTATTATTACAACAAGCAGTACGTACTGGGAATTATAAAGTGTACAAAGAATACGCCCAATTAATTAATGAAGAAATTAGCCAAAAAACCTCAGTACGCGGTCAACTGACATTTCATTTTAAAAGAAAACCAATACCGATTGAAGAAGTGGAGCCAGTTGAATCAATTTTGAGACGTTTTAAAACAGGAGCGATGTCCTTTGGTTCAATTAGTAAAGAAGCACATGAGGCATTGGCTATCGCCATGAATCGTATCGGTGGAAAAAGTAATAGTGGAGAAGGTGGAGAAGACCCTGCACGTTTTATACCAGATGAAAATGGAGATTCAAAATGTAGCAGAATCAAACAAGTGGCATCGGGAAGATTTGGTGTAACAAGCCATTACCTTGTTAATTGTGATGAAATTCAAATAAAAATGGCTCAGGGAGCAAAACCAGGTGAAGGAGGACAATTGGCAGGTCATAAAGTAACTCCAGAAGTTGCTAAAACAAGAGGAACGTTACCAGGAATTGAATTAATATCACCACCCCCTCACCATGATATTTATTCTATTGAAGACTTAGCACAACTAATATTTGATTTAAAAAATGCTAACTCGAAAGCAAGGATTAATGTGAAACTTGTTTCAGAATCAGGCGTTGGTACAATTGCTGCCGGTGTTGCAAAAGCAAATGCTGATGTGATTTTAATTAGTGGGTATGATGGTGGCACTGGTGCAGCAGTAAAGTCAAGTATAAAACATGCAGGTATGCCTTGGGAATTGGGTTTAATTGAAACACATCAGACCTTAATTTTGAATGGATTAAGGAATCAAGTGACACTTGAAACTGACGGTAAGATGATGACGGGTCGTGATGTTGTAATTGCTGCTTTACTTGGTGCAGAAGAGTTTGGATTTTCAACCTTACCATTGGTTGCTCTCGGCTGTGTGATGATGCGAGTTTGTCATTTAGATACATGTCCAGTTGGTATTGCAACACAAAATCCGTTGTTGCGAAAAAATATGGTTGGTACTGCAGATCAAATTATTCATTTAATGCATTTTATTGCTAAAGAAATTCGTGAATATATGTCCCAGTTAGGATTTAGAACGATTGACGAAATGGTAGGAAGAACGGACATGTTAAAACAAGCTCAATCTAATAATTGGAAGGCTCAAAAACTAGATTTATCACCAATTTTAGAGTACATGCCTTTTGAAAGACATCAAAAAGTACAATCTGATCATGAAATCAATCACACATTAGATTATCAATTATTACTTCCGATTTATAAGGATTATTTGAAGAATAGGGAACCAATTCAATCAATATTTCCTATTCAAAATATACATCGGTCGGTTGGTACTTTATTGGGAAGTGAAATTTCTAGACAGTTTGGATCCGATGGATTACAAAAAGACACGCTTCATTTTCACTTTATTGGTTCTGCAGGTCAAAGCTTCGGAGCGTTTTTACCAACTGGGGTGACCTTAACATTAGAAGGTGAGGCTAATGATTATGTTGGTAAAGGGTTATCTGGTGGAAAAATGGCGATCTATCCTTCTAATAAATCTAAATTTAAAGCCGAACAAAATATAATAGCAGGAAATGCATTGTTTTATGGAGCAACAAGTGGTGAAGCGTATATTCGTGGCATTGTTGGGGAGCGGTTTTGTGTAAGAAATAGTGGAGCACATGTTGTTGTTGAAGGAATTGGTGATCATGGTTGTGAGTATATGACAGGAGGAAGTGTCGTCATATTAGGTGAAGTTGGGCAAAACTTTGCTGCAGGAATGTCAGGTGGTATTGCCTATATTCCAGTCGATAATATTGAAAAATTCTTTATTATCTGCAATACAGAATTTGTAAATATTGAATCTTTAGAAGATGAAGAGGAAATTGATTTTGTAAAAAGTCAAATAGAAAAACATTATTACTATACCTATAGTACAGTAGCTAAGAAATACTTACAAAATTGGGACTCCTATGTGTCACGTTTTATAAGAGTGATACCAAAAGAATATAAGAGAATTCTAGCTGACTCAAAACGTAAAAGCATAAATGTAGAGATTGGAGGTTAGTAGATGGGAAGTGCTACTGGATTTATTGATTTTAAAAGGAAATCTGTTCATTATCGGAATCCGTTAGACAGAATTAAAGATTGGCAAGAAATCGACCAACTTCCTTCTGAAAGAATACTTCGGCAACAGGCTTCTCGTTGTATGAATTGTGCCGTTCCCTTTTGTCATAACGGCAGTAAATTAGCAGGCATGACGACTGGTTGTCCAGTTTATAACTTAATACCGGAATGGAATGACCTTGTTTATAAGGGAAAATGGAAGGAAGCATATAAGCTGTTAAGTAAAACAAATCCATTTCCAGAGTTTACAGGTCGTGCTTGTCCAGCACCTTGTGAAGCCGGTTGTATTGCATCATTAGCCAATGAATCTGTCACAATTAAAAACATTGAGCGTGCAATCATTGATAAAGCTTTTGAAGAAGGTTGGGTCAAACCACAAATTCCAAAAAACCGAACTGGAAAAAAAGTTGCCATAATTGGCTCAGGCCCGGCCGGACTTTCATGTGCTTCTATCTTAAATCAGTATGGACACACGATAACAGTGTACGAACGAGATGATAGAGTTGGCGGATTATTAACATATGGAATTCCTAAAATGAAAATTGACCAAAATGTTGTTGATCGAAGAATTAGTTTATTAGAAAAAGAAGGAATTCAGTTTCTTACAAATGTAGAAATTGGAAGACAGATTACACTTAATCAATTACGTTCGGAATATGATGCAGTTGTCCTTTGCATCGGTTCCACTCGGCCTCGTGATTTACAAATACCAGGTAGAAATAATAAGGGCATTTATTTTGCAATGGATTATTTACATTCCACAACCAAAAGTTTACTAGATTCAAATTTTTTAGATGGCAACTATATTTCTGCTGAAGGTAAAGATGTGGTCGTTATTGGTGGAGGAGATACTGCAACTGATTGTATATCAACAGCAATTCGACAAAAATGTAAAAGTCTTGTTCAATTTGATATTTATCCAAAACGTCCAATTAATCGACATGATGACAATCCTTGGCCCCAATATCCTAAAATTTATAAATTAGATTCGGGTCAGGAGGAAGCCGCAAGTGTTTTTGGTCATGACCCAAGATCATTTGCTACAACAGCATTAGAATTTATCAGTGATAAAAATGGCAATGTTATCGGAGTTAAAAGTACAAAAGTAAAAACCGTTATTAAAAATAATGGTCAAAAAATTCGAGAAACGATTCCAAAAACAGAAAAAATATGGCCAGCTCAATTGATTTTACTTGCAGTTGGTTTTGTAGGACCTGAAACAGATATCTTTAAAAATAGTAAAATTACAGTCAATGAAAATTCGACTATTAGGGTCAAAGATGGCAAATACCATACAGATGAAGAAGGAA
>SMEW01000070.1_pt1 | contig 12691 bp, 10 predicted proteins | sample 2456341 | NCBI WGS metagenome assembly SMEW01 (sample SAMN10132602, study PRJNA489261) | soil metagenome | isolation source: day120 control-loamy sand soil ammended with composted manure from dairy cow... | place: USA | collected 2015-04-01 | reverse complement strand
CGTGCCGCGCGGCACGGCGACCGATGACCTCGGGGTCAGGCCCCGGCAGAGCTAAGGAAGAGACGAGCATGACCGAAATGGACGGCACCTGGTCCGACGAGTCGGAGTTCCTCCGCCTCGACGCCGCCGCTGAGGAGGCGGCCGTCGAACAAAGCGAGGCACCGCAGCCGGTGGTCGCTGTCGTGGGTAGGCCGAACGTCGGCAAATCCACGTTGGTAAACCGCATTCTGGGGCGTCGGGAAGCGGTTGTGCAGGACACCCCGGGCGTGACCAGAGACCGAATCTCCTACGACGCCACGTGGCGGGGCCGCCGCTTCACGCTCGTCGACACCGGTGGCTGGGAGCCGGGCGCCTCGGGGTTGCAGGCCTCGATCACGGCACAGGCCGAGCGGGCCATGTCCGAAGCCGACGTGGTCCTGCTCGTGGTCGACGCTGTCGTGGGACCCACCGCCACCGACGAGGCCGTGGCGAAGGTACTGCGCCGCTCGAAGCGTCCGGTGCTGCTCGTGGCCAACAAGGTGGACAGTGAGAGTCTGCTCCCCGAGGTGGCGTCACTGTGGTCGCTCGGACTGGGGGAGCCTTACGCGGTGAGCGCGTTGCACGGACGTAGTTCCGGCGACCTGCTCGACGCCGTGGTGGACGCGCTACCCGAAGCCCCGCGGGAGACCGGTCTGGTCGAGGCCGGACCGAGGCGGGTGGCGTTGGTGGGCAAACCGAACGTCGGCAAGTCGAGTCTGTTGAACAAACTCACGGGGGAGCAGCGCGCCGTCGTGGACTCGGTCGCGGGTACGACCGTGGACCCCGTGGACTCGCTGGTGGAGCTCGACGGACAGTTGTGGCGCTTCATCGACACGGCGGGATTGCGTAAGCGCGTGCAGACGGCCAGCGGCACCGAGTACTACGCCTCCCTGCGCACCAAGAACGCCATCGACGCGGCCGAAGTGGTCATCGTGCTACTCGACGCGAGTGAACCACTGTCGGAACAGGACCTGCGCATCGTCACCTCGGTCGCCGACGCGGGGCGGGCGCTGGTGCTCGCCTTCAACAAGTGGGACCTGGTGGACGAGGAACGCCGGCACCAACTCGACCGGGAGATCGATCGCGGGCTGGTGCGTGTGCCGTGGGCTGAGCGGGTGAACGTCTCGGCGCTGACCGGTCGGGCGGTCCACAAGCTCGCCCCCGCGCTCCGCACCGCTTTGACGTCGTGGGATCAGCGGGTTCCCACCGGTCAGTTGAACAGCTGGCTTTCCGACCTCATCGCCGCCACACCACCGCCTGTGCGGGGTGGCAAACAGCCTAAGGTGCTGTTCGGGCTACCGCCGGTTCATCGAGCGCAAGTTCCGCGAGCGCTTCGGGTTCACGGGCACCCCGGTTCGGATCAACGTCCGAGTGCGGGAGAAGAAGCCCAGGAAGAAGTGACGTGCGCGGGCTCAGAGCACGGGCTCGCGCAGCGGCACCGTGACGAGTGAGGGGTCGCCCGCCGGGCTGCCCCTGTCCACCCACCGGGCGAGGCGCTCGGGGGTGAATAACTCGTCGATGACCATGAACGCGGCCCCCACGAGCCCGGCCCGGTCGTTGAGGGTGGAACGGATGATGCGTAGCTCTCTGGTGGCCAACGGCAGTGACCGGCGGTAGACGGTTTCGCGCACGGCCGCCAGGAGCAGGTCGCCGGCCCCCGCGACCCCGCCGCCGATGATGACCAGCGCCGGATTGAAGAAGCTGACCAACGTCGCGAGCAGACCACCGATGAACCGTCCCGCCCGGGTCAACAGCTCCACCGAGGTGCGATCGCCGCTTTGAGCGGCCCGGGAGATGTCCGCAGCGGTGATCGTCCCTGTGTCGGCGAGGACTTCGGCGAGGAGACGACTACGGCCCTCCTGGGCCGCGCTCAGGCCGTCCCGGGCCAGTGCGGCGCCCCCGGCATACGCCTCCAGGCAGCCGATGTTGCCGCATCGGCACACCACTTCCGTCTCGTCGGAGACCGCGGCGTGACCGATGTCCCCTGCGCAGCCCTGACTTCCCCGGTGCAGCGTCCCGCCTGAGACGAGTCCGGCACCGATGCCTGTGCCGATCTTGACGTAGAGGATGTCCCGTTGGCCTCGGGCCGACCCCGCACGCAGCTCACCGAGGGCCATGGTGTTGACCTCGTTGTCCACCCACACCGGCGTGTTGTAGCGCCGGGCGAGTCGGTCGCGTACCGGGTAGCCGTCCCAGCCGGGCATGATGGGGGGCGCGCTGGGGCGTCCGGTGGCGAACTCCACCGGGCCGGGAAGTCCGATGCCCACCCCCCACACGGTCAGATCCGGGTCGTTCTGTTCGGCGCGTACCTGGTCGAGCAACTCGTCGAGCACTTCCTCGACCCGTTCCAACACGGCCTCGGGCCCCGCCGCGATGTCCGCGTCCTCGGAGTGCTCGGCCAAAACGGTGCCGGCCAGGTCGACGACGCCGACGTTGATGCTGGTGGCGCCGAGTTCGGCGGCGAGGATCACACCCGCATGCGCGCGGAATTTCAACTCGCGCGGAGCACGGCCCCCGCTGGATGGGCCGAGCGCACCTTCCTCCAACAGCCCACATGCCATGAGCTGGTTGACACGTTGGGTGACGACTGTGCGTCCGAGCCCTGACCGCCTGCCGATCTCCGGCCGGGTCCTCGCGGCGCCGGAACGTACAAGGTCGAGCACGGTAGCCAGGCTGTCGATGTGCTCGCCCACCAACATCGTCGTGTTCGTCCGTCCGGATTGAGAAACCTGCACCTGTTCCATCTTCCACCATGCGCCACCCCGGCCGTGCACCCGCGGCGATGTGATGGGATTGAACAGGCGTCAGCAGACGTTGTCCCCAGTAGGGACACACGTGGTGATGTCAGGAGGTTGACGGTGGATCGCAATCCGGAGCAGCTGTATGACCTGGACTCCGGGGTTTCCGTGCCGGAGGAACTGGTGCTGCTCTACCACTTCGACGGGTTCGTCGACGCGGGGTCGGCGGGGGGAGTCGTCGTCGACCACCTGCTTGCTGAGTGCGACGGTCCCGTGGTGGCGCGGTTCGACGTCGACAGGTTGCTCGATTACCGCTCGCGGCGCCCCACGATGACGTTCGCCGCCGATCATTGGGCCGACTACGAGGAGCCGGAACTGGCCGTACGGTTGTTGCGGGACGCGGACGAGGTCCCGTTCCTGCTGTTCACCGGTCCGGAACCGGATCGGGAGTGGGAGGCGTTCGTCGCCGCCGTACGGGGCCTGGTGCAACGTTGGCGGGTACGACTGCTGGTGAACGTCCACGGCATTCCGATGGGCGTCCCACACACCAGGCCACTGGGTATCACGGCGCACGCGACACGACCTGAACTGGTGCGTAGCTATCGCACCGTGTTCAACCAGATCCAGGTGCCGGGCAGCGCCGCGGCGTTGTTGGAGTACCGGTTGGGGCAAGCCGGCCACGATGTGATCGGATTCACCGCGCATGTCCCTCATTACCTCGCTCAGTCGCGGTATCCGGCGGCGGCGCTGCGTCTGTTCGATGCTGTGACGGAGGCCACGGGGCTACGGGTGCCGCTCGCCGATCTCCGTGAGGCGGCTCACGCCGCGAATCTGGAGATCGATCGTCAGGTCCGCGACAACGCCGAGGCCGCCGATGTCGTGCGTGCGTTGGAGCAGCAGTACGACGCCTTCACGGCCGCGGCTCCCGGGAGCAACTTGCTCGCTGACGCCGACAGCCTGCCCTCGGGCGACGAGCTTGCGGAACATTTCCAACGATTCCTGGCGGAACAGCAGCAGGACCGCTTCGAGCAGGGGGAGTCCTGAAGCGCCCACGAGTTTCGGGCGGCGGCTTTCCCGTACGTCCGCGAAGCGTTGATCAGCTCGCGTTCACGGCTTCGGTGAGTCGTCTCTCTCACGGCGTGGCGGTGGGATGACACGACGTGCTTTTCCGCGCTTTCGACGTGTCCGTTGGTCGACCCATCGCCACCGCCGTCGTATGCCGGTTCAGGGGCGGTTTCGGGCCTAAGACCGGACCTCGGCTTGAGGGCGGCTCGAGAACGGTCCGAGGCCCGCTGGGAAGCCGGATCGATGTGTGAACCGTTGCGGCGTCCCGGAAACCTCACGAGCTTCGAGGGTTCCCGCTGCAATTGTCGCTTTCCGGTGTCAGTCCGTCCGGCATCGAAAACGAAGGGCCCCGCTCCTCTTCCGGAGCGGGGCCCTCGATCGTCGGTGCGCGATACTGGGATCGAACCAGTGACCTCTACCGTGTCAAGGTAGCGCTCTCCCGCTGAGCTAATCGCGCGAGGCGGAGACGGGAATCGAACCCGTGTACAGGGCTTTGCAGGCCCTTGCCTAAACCACTCGGCCACTCCGCCGTGTGTGTGGACCAAGCGTGGGCTCGATCCAACTGCGGAATGCCGCCGCAGTCGAGCGGACGACGGGATTCGAACCCGCGACCCTCACCTTGGCAAGGTGATGCGCTACCAACTGCGCTACGTCCGCAACTCGTGACTCCGGGCCACTCGGGCTTTCGCTCGGTGATCCGTCGTCGTGTGGGAAGAACTTTAGCGGATGCCCTCCGAGGTGTTTTCACGGGGGTGGTCATGTTCTCGCCCAGGGCCATGATCAGCCCAAATCGTGCGGGATGAGTCGAGTGAGGGCGTCGTCGACATCGACCCACAGGTGCTCGTTGCCCGGCAGCACGACGTCGTAGGTCTGGTCGAGGAAGTCGGCCAGCTCCTGTGCGGAGGCCTCGAACATCGCGTGGCCCGAAGGCGAGTTCAGTTCCACGAAGACCGAGTCGGGGTCTTCCATCGACGGCCGGATGCGAACGTCGCCGTCACCCGCTTCGCCGAGCAGGCCGTCGGACAGCAGGTCGCGTGCGAAGACCCACTCGACCCAGCCTGCACGTCCGGTTCGGAACGCCGCGACGACCGCGTACGGGTCGCGGGTGTCGTAACGGAGCTCGACCTTCACCGGAACCGGGGGCGTTCGCGGTGCCAGGAGGTCGAAGACCGCCGTGGACCGGAGCGTCACGTGATCGTTTCGCATGGTCGTTACCCTTCTGCTCCCTTCCGGCCGATGTCGGCCGTGTCTCTTCGTGAGACGCATTCCGACGTCGATTCGCTCACCGCAAGACCGAACATCACCCGTTTGTGTGCGTCGTGTCGTTGGGCTTCGGTACATCCTGCTCGGACCGATGAGCGAAAGGACAGACAAGTCGCGCGAATGTTGCAGCAGACACGCGGCCTGTTGGGATCGTTTGTGGACTTCGCTCGCTCTCTTCCGCGGTGACCACCTGCGGAAACAGTGGTTGGGTCGGGTCTGTTCCCTGAAGAAGGGGACCCCGCCTTTCGGGGGTCGATCAGGGTCCGCTACAGTGGTTCCCACATCGAGAGGGGCGATTAGCTCAGCGGGAGAGCGCTTCGTTCACACCGAAGAGGTCACTGGTTCGATCCCAGTATCGCCCACCACGACATTCAGTTGTTTTTCGTTGTCGGGGCCCGGTTTTCGCCGGGTCCTCCTCCATGTTCCCGTGGCCATTTGTTCCAACCAGCCACGATGGGGCACACACCCGGCCCGAGTGAACGCGGTAGTCGTGCTGTGCCGCCGTTCTCGCGGCGTGGCCTGCTGTTGTTGTGCGGTCGGGCAACCCGGCGGTTGCGATTCCTCCCACCAAGGAGGTGTCCGTCCGCCCACCGGGACGAGCAATGTCCCGTCCCGATGTTTTCTCCACGAACCCCGAGGGTAACCGTTATCCGGTGCTGTAGAAGCCCCCTCTGGAGCACGCTTCTTTTCAGGGTAGCGGCCGCCTTGGCGAGTGTGGCGCCCCTGTAATCGCGGCCACGATGTGCCCGGTGTCACAGTCTGTGTGATCGTGCTGCATGTTGATCCGCGCATTCACCGCGCGCCCCGGGGCAGCAGCGATGAATCCGAGGATTAGCATCGGGTCCTGCAGTCAGTCCATGTCCCAAGGGAGTTCCCCGTGTCACAGTCGTCGTCCGCCGCAGCCTCGTCCGCCCCACGCGTGTTGGTGCGAGCAGGCACTACGGCGGGTGCCGCGGTGCGTGAGGCGGGTTATCCGAGCAAGGGCGCTGAGGCGATCGTCGTCGTCCGTGATCCCGAGGGGACCCTGCGTGACCTCGCGTGGGTGCCGGACGTCGACGTCGAGGTGGAGCCGGTGGCGGCCAACAGCGAGGACGGGCGCAGTGTGATCCGTCACTCCGCCGCGCACGTGCTCGCCCAGGCCGTCCAGCAGCAGTTCCCCGAAGCCAAGCTGGGTATCGGACCGCCGATCAAGGACGGCTTCTACTACGACTTCGCCGTCGACCGCCCCTTCACTCCGGAGGATCTGCAGGCGCTGGAGAAGCGTATGAAGCAGATCATCAAGGGGGCGCAGCAGTTCTCCCGTCGCGTCGTCGAGTCGGTGGAGGCGGCGAAGGAGGAACTGGCCGACGAGCCGTTCAAGCTCGAACTGGTGGACCTCAAGTCCGAGCAGGGTGCCGACGCGGTCGACACTTCCGAGGTCATGGAGGTCGGCGCCGGTGAACTGACCATCTACGACAACCTGGACCCGCGCACCAAGGAACGGGTGTGGAGCGACCTGTGCCGGGGTCCGCACGTGCCGACCACCAAGTACATCCCCGCGTTCAAGCTCACCCGGGTGGCGGCCGCGTACTGGCGTGGGGATGAGAGGAACCCACAGCTGCAACGTATCTACGGCACGGCGTGGGAGTCGCAGGAGGCGCAGGACGCCTACCTGGAGATGCTGGCCGAGGCCGAACGGCGCGACCACCGTAAGTTGGGTGCGGAACTGGACCTGTTCTCCTTCCCCGAGGAGATCGGGTCGGGGCTACCCGTGTTCCACCCCAAGGGTGGTGTGGTGCGCAAGGTGCTGGAGGACTACTCACGGCGGCGGCACGAGGAGGCCGGGTACGAGTTCGTCAACACGCCACACATCACCAAGGCGCAGTTGTTCGAGACCTCCGGACACCTGCACTGGTACCGCGAGGGCATGTACCCCGGCATGCACCTGGACGCCGAGTACAACGACGACGGCACCGTGCGTAAGCCCGGCCAGGACTACTTCCTGAAGCCGATGAACTGCCCCATGCACAACCTCATCTACCGGTCGCGTGGGCGCAGCTACCGTGAGTTGCCGTTGCGGTTGTTCGAGTTCGGCACCGTGTACCGCTACGAGAAGTCCGGAGTCGTGCACGGTCTCACGCGGGCGAGGGGCTTCACGCAGGACGACGCGCACATCTACTGCACCGTCGACCAGATGCACGACGAGATCAAGTCGCTGCTGCAGTTCGTGCTCGACCTGCTGCGTGACTACGGTCTCGACGACTTCTACCTCGAACTGTCCACACGCGATCCGGAGAAATCCATCGGCAGCGACGAGGACTGGGAGCGCGCCACCGACGCGCTGCGTTCGGCCGCGGAGGCCAGTGGACTGGACCTCGTGCTCGACCCGGGCGGTGCGGCGTTCTACGCGCCCAAGATCAGCGTCCAGGCCAAGGACGCCATCGGCCGCAGCTGGCAGATGTCGACCATCCAGGTCGACCTCATGGAGCCGGAGCTGTTCGGTCTGGAGTACCAGGCCAGTGACGGATCGAAGCAGCAGCCGGTGATGATCCACCGGGCGTTGTTCGGGTCCATCGAGCGGTTCTTCGGTGTGCTCACCGAGCACTACGCGGGTGCTTTCCCGGCCTGGTTGGCCCCGGTGCAGGTGGTGGGCATCCCGATCGCCGACGCCCACGTCGAACACCTGCGTGGTGTCGAGAAGGCGTTGCGTGACCGGGGAATCCGGGTCGAACTGGACACCAGCGACGACCGGATGCAGAAGAAGATCCGCACCCACACCACGCAGAAGGTGCCGTTCCTGTTGCTGGCAGGCGGTAGGGACGTGGAGGCGGGCGCCGTGTCGTTCCGGTTCCGTGACGGCAGCCAGATCAACGGCGTTCCCGTGGCGACGGCTGTCGACGCCGTGGTCGACTGGGTGACACGCCGTGAGAACGCGTCTCCGACCGCGGAGAACATGGGGGCGTTCGTTGGTCGGTGACGGCGAGCGCGGTGACGGCCGGGAACGCGAGTTCGTCGAACAAGCCGGTGTCGGGGTCCCCGACCCACTGCAACGGTTGTGGACCCCGCATCGGCTCGCCTACATCCAGGGGGAGAACAAACCCGAAGGGGACGGTCCCGCCGGGTGTCCGTTCTGTCGTCTCATCGACATGGACGATGAGGCTGCGTTGATCCTGTCCCGGGGTGAGACCGTCTACGCGGTGTTGAACCTCTATCCGTACAACCCCGGGCATTTGATGGTGGTGCCGTATCGGCACGTGGCCGACTACACCGACCTCACGAGGGAGGAGACGGTGGAGTTGGCCGAGTTCACCCAACACGCGATGCGTGTGATCAGAAGGGTCTCCGACGCCCACGGTTTCAACATCGGCTTGAACCAGGGAGTCGCCGCGGGGGCGGGAATCGCCGCCCACCTGCACCAACACGTGGTGCCGAGGTGGGGCGGCGACTCCAACTTCATGCCGGTCATCGGGCACACGAAAGTGCTTCCGCAGTTGCTCGGGCAGACCCGGCAGCTGCTCGCGGACGCCTGGTGAGGGCCGGGGATTTCGTGCGCCCCCGGCTCGGTCCTTCGAGGCCGACTCAGTTCTGGCGGAGAGCCTCGATGTCGAGTTCGATCGTGATCTTCTCGCCGACGACGGCGGACGGGACGTTCTCGCCCACGCCGAAGTCGCTGCGGTTGATCTCGGTGCGGGCCGACACGCCGAGCACCTTGCTGCCCTCGGCCTGGCCGTCACCGAAGCCGCCCAGCTCCGCGGTGAGGGTCACCGGCTTGGTGACGCCGTGCAGCGTGAGTTCACCGTCGATGAGGTAGTCGTCGCCGTCGGCGCGGATGCCGGTGGAGCGGAAGCTCAGGGTCGGGTGGTTCTCGACGTCCAGGAAGTCGGCGCCACGGACGTGCTCGTCGCGCTGTTCGTTGGAGGTGTCGATGCTCGCGGCCTTGATGGTGGCCGTCACGGAGGAGTCGAGGATGTTCTCGGCGGTCGTGATCTCACCCTCGACCTCGGTGAACTTGCCGCGGACCTTGGACACGCCGAGGTGGCGCACGCTGAAGCTCACGCTGGAGTGCACCGGGTCGATGGCCCAGGTGCCGGTCAGATAGCCGGGAACAGCGGTCGTGGTGCTCGTCATGAATCCTCCCTGAAGCTGTGAAGTCTGGGGATGGAGCCTCGGATTGGCCCCTTGGATACGAGGTTAAGAGACCGATGATTGAGCTCTCAACCATATCTGGTGAGAGATGCGTAACACTGATTGAGCGTTCAACTATGCCATTGTGTGGCGGCTACCATGGGGCTATGTCCACACCTCGATGGCTCACAGAGAAGGAGCAGCGCGTCTGGCGTGACTTCTCGGCCGCCATCGACATGCTCCGGGGGCATATCGAAGCCCAGCTCCAGCGGGACGCGGGTATGCCCACCACCTACTACGCCGTCCTCGTGGCCTTGTCGGAGGCGCCCGGCCACGTACTGCGGATGAGCGATCTCGCCACGGCCACCCGGTCGTCGCGCAGCAGGCTTTCGCATGCGGTCGCGCGGATGGAGGCCAAGGGCTGGATCCGCCGAACCGCCTGTCCCACGGACAAGCGAGGCGCATTCGCCCACCTCACCGAGGCCGGCCTGGAGGCGATCCGTGCGGCGGCCCCGGGGCACGTCGAAGCCGTGCGAGAAGGACTGTTCGACGTCCTCACCCCCGAACAGGTCCGGCAGCTGGGAGCGATCAGCGCTGCGATCATCGACCGGTTGACCCCGGAGTGCGCGAAGGCGGCGGACAGCGCGGAAGGCGCGTCGGAAGCCCCGGACGGTCCGGTCGATGCCGGTGACTCTCCCTCGGTGGAACCTGTTTGACCTGTCGCGGGTGACACGCTGGGGAGGGGCACAGAGCGTCCACGACGCGATTGCTCGATAGGGTTTGTCATGCCGAGTCGATCCGAACTCGTCAGTCAGCACCCGTAGGATGAGATGCTCAACATCTTCGCCCGCGCTTCCGTGTCTCGCGTCACCGACCCGCTCGGTGCCGCGTTGGTACGCGCCGGTCTGACTCCGAACGCGATGACCGTCATCGGCACCGTGGGTGCCATCGGTGGAGCGCTTGTGTTCTTCCCCACCGACATGCTGCTCGTCGGCACGTTCGTGGTGTGGGGCTTCGTGATGCTGGATCTCCTCGACGGTGCGATGGCGCGGGTCCAGGGGAGTACCCCGTTCGGGGCCGTGCTCGACGCCACGTGTGACCGTCTCGTCGACGGCGCGTTGTTCGCCGCCATCGCCTGGTGGGGGTTCGTCGTCGTCGACAATCCACGCATCGGCGTGGCCGCACTGTTGTGTCTCGTTCTCGCGCAGGTCATCTCCTACGTCAAGGCCCGGGCGGAGGCGTCCGGATTCGGGGACGTCGCCAACGGCGGGCTCATCGAACGCGCGGAACGGTTGATCATCACGCTCGTCGGCACCGGCTTGACGGGACTGGGACTGCCGTACGCGGTCGAGGTGTCCCAATGGCTGCTGGCCGGGCTCTCGGTGGTCACCTTGGCGCAACGGATCACGGCGGTGGCGAAGGCGGCGGGAAAGGCGCGGCTGTGAGCAGGCAGCGGCTCGTGGAATGGGGCTACGCCACGGGGTGGTTCATGGTGCCGAAGCTGCCCCGGTCACTGGTCAGCACGATGTTCGCGATAGGCGCCGACATCGCCGCCCGCCGTAACCGCGGCGGAGCCATCCGGTTGCGGCGGAACCTCGCCAGAGTGGTCCCGCAGGCGGGACCGGTGGAGCTCGACGATCTCACCCGGCGTGCCATGCGTTCGTACGCGCGGTACTGGCAGGAGGCGTTCTGCCTGCCGTCCATGGACGTCGACGAGGTGTGCAGCCGCGTCGACGTCACCGGCATCGAGTACCTCGACGCCGCGCTGGAAGAGGGGAACGGCGCGGTACTGGCGCTCCCGCACACCGGCAACTGGGACGTCGCGGGTGTGTGGCTGGTCGCGCATTTCGGCAACTTCACCACGGTGGTGGAGCGGTTACAGCCCGAATCGCTGTACGAGCGTTTCGTCGCCTATCGCGAGTCGCTCGGCTTCGAGGTGGTACCCGCCGACGGGAGCGTGTCGTTCCGCGCGCTGCTGCGTCGACTGCGAGAGAACAAGGTGGTGTGCCTTGTCGGCGACCGCGACCTGAACGGCTCGGGTGTGCCCGTGACGTTCTTCGGGGAGAGGGCTCGGTTCCCCGCCGGGCCTGCCCGACTGGCGCTCAGCACGGGTGCCGCCCTGTTGCCCGTGGGCTCCTGGTTCACCGATGGCGGATGGGGGATCAGGGTTCATCCGCGGATCCGGGTCAGCAGTCGTGAGGAGATCCCCGCCGCCACCCAGGCGCTCGCCGACATCTTCGCCGGTGACATCGCCGCCCATCCCACCGATTGGCACATGCTGCAGCCGTTCTGGCTCACCGACAGGGAGGGAGCCGACGTCGACGTCACCAAGGACATCGACGTGGACCAACGGAGGGCGTCATGAGGGTCGGCATCGTGTGTCCGTACTCGTTCGACGTCCCCGGCGGAGTGCAAGGGCACGTGGTGGATCTCGCCAAGGCGTTGCGGGCGCTCGGGCACACCGTGTCGGTGCTCGCGCCCGGGGACGAGGATTCCACCCACCTACCCGGATTCGTGCAGCCGGCGGGGCGGTCGCTCGGCATCCCGTACAACGGGTCGGTGGCCCGACTGCAGTTCGGGCCGGTCTCCTACGCGCGGGTGCGGCGATGGCTGCGCGAGCACGACTTCGACGTGTTGCACCTGCACGAGCCCACGGCCCCGAGCCTGTCGTTGCTCGCGTTGACGGTCGCGGAAGGCCCCATCGTCGCGACCTTCCACACTTCGACGCCGCGTTCTCGCACGTTGGCGGCGTTCGAACCGGTGCTGCGCCCGCTGTTGGAGAAGGTCACCGCACGGATCGCCGTGTCGGCGCTGGCCCGCCGGGTCCAGGTGGAGCACCTCGGCGGCGACGCCGTCGAGATCCCCAACGGTGTGGACACGGCGTTCTTCGCCGATGCCGAACCGTTGGACGGTTATCCCCGTCAGGGCGGCACGATCGGGTTCGTCGGCCGTTACACCGAGCCCCGTAAGGGCATGGGCGTACTCTTGGACGCGCTGCGACTGCTGGCACCCGAATTGCCGTCGCTGCGGCTGCTCGTCGTCGGCAGGGGAGAGGTCGAGACGCTGCACCGGCAAGCCGGGCCAGAACTGGTGCCCCGGCTCGACGTGCTCGGTCAGGTGGACGACGAGACCAAGGCGCGGGTGCTGCGCAGTGTCGACGTCTACTGCGCGCCCAATCTGGGGGGAGAGAGTTTCGGGATGATCCTCACCGAGGCGATGGCGGCGGGGACACCCGTCGTGGCCAGTGCCCTCGACTCGTTCCGGCGGGTGCTCGACGACGGTCGGGCCGGGGTGCTCGTACCCACCGGCGACGCCGAGGCGCTCGCGGCGGCGTTGCGGGAGCTGCTCGCCGATCCGGTGCGGCGGGCGCGGCTGTCGGAGGCCGCCAGCCGGCGGGTCACCAGATACGACTGGGGCACCGTGGTGCGGCAGGTGCTTCGGGTGTACGAGACGGCGATCGCGGCCGATCCCCGTAAGGTCGCCGCTGACGTCGCCATGGCGCG
>SMEW01000359.1_pt1 | contig 12706 bp, 11 predicted proteins | sample 2456341 | NCBI WGS metagenome assembly SMEW01 (sample SAMN10132602, study PRJNA489261) | soil metagenome | isolation source: day120 control-loamy sand soil ammended with composted manure from dairy cow... | place: USA | collected 2015-04-01 | reverse complement strand
CGGCGACTGCGAGTCGATCGCCACGTTCACACCACACGACGCACCGTCGAACCCCTTGGCCGACGAGTCGTACCCGATCTCCAACACACGATCCCGGACGATCGTCGGGATGTCGGCATAGGCCTCGGTGGTCACCTCACCGACGATGTGCACCTGACCGGTGGTGATCAACGTCTCCACGGCGACCCGACTCCGCGGATCCGCGGCGAGCAGAGCATCCAGGATGGAGTCGCTGATCGAATCACAGATCTTGTCCGGGTGGCCTTCGGTCACCGACTCCGACGTGAACAATCTGCGGTTCGACGTGCTCACCGACTCCTCGCCCCATTCCGTCCGACGTGCTGACGACGCGACAAAGCTTACTGTCGCCGTCCCTGTGCACGTACCAACTCCGCCACGGCGTCCCACACCGTAGCCGCCAACTCCGACTTGGCCCCCAGTGGAATACGTTGCTCGAGTCCGCTGGGCGACAACAACCAGCCCGTGTTCTCGTCCACCTCGAAGGCTCTGCCCTCACCGACGGCGTTGAGCACGAGCAGGTCGACGCCCTTGCGTTTCAGTTTGATCCGACCGTGGTCGAGCACGCTGCCGTGCTCGTCACCGGTCTCGGCCGCGAATCCGACGAGGATCTGGCCCGGTCGTCTGCGCTGCGCAAGCCCGGCGAGTATGTCCGGATTACGGGTCAGTGTCACGGTGGGCGCCGAGCCGTCGCCCTGCTTTTTGATCTTGCACTCGGCCCGCTCGGCGGGTCGGAAGTCCGCGACCGCCGCCGCCATGACGACGACGTCGGCCTCAGCGGCCGCGTCCTCCATCGCTACCTGTAGTTCCGCGGCGGTCGAGACGGACACCACGTGCGCCCCGGCAGGATCGGGCAACGCAGCCGTATGCGCGGCGACGAGCGTCACCTCCGCACCGACCGGGTCCAGCGGCTCCCGGGTACCGCCCGCCGACACGACCACCCGAACGCCTTCCAGATCCCTGGGCAGCGCGTTCGGCTTCGCCAGCAGCAACTTCGCGAGATCGACGATCTCCCGGGGGTCGGCCAGGCGCCCCTTACCGGTGTCCTTGCCCGTCAACCGGCCCGAATCGGGTTCGGTGACCACCACGCCGCGGGAGCGCAGCAGCGCCACGTTGTCCCGGGTCGCCGGATGCTCCCACATCTCGGTGTGCATCGCGGGGAAGAACACCACCGGACAGCGTGCCATCAGCAGCGTGTTGGTGAGCAGGTCGTCGGCGACACCGTGAGCGGCCTTGGCCAACAGATCGGCCGTGGCCGGTACGACCAGGACCAGATCGGCCTCCTGACCGACACGGACGTGCTGCACCTCGGGCACCTCGGTGAACACGTCCGTGTGCACGGGGTGCCCCGACAAGGCCTCGAAGGTGGCGGCTCCGACGAACTTCAGTGCCGCGGCGGTCGGAACGACCCGGACATCGTGCCCGGACTCGGTGAGCCCCCGCAGCACCTCACAGGCCTTGTAGGCGGCGATGCCGCCCCCGACGCCGAGGACGACACGTGGTCGCTCTGCCAACGGTGAACTACTCGCCTTCGGTGGCGGGCGCGCTTCGCGGCGTAGATCACGAGCGCGTACTTGGAACTGACTTTCTCCAGCAGCTCATCGATGGGCGGGTTGGTGATGCCTTCGAGCTGCTCACCCTGCGGCCCCAGCGTAATCGCAGTCACTGACTGTGCTCCGTATCGTCGCAAACGGCGGTTCGGCCAATCACCAAGCTTAGCAACTCGCGCGCGGCGGTCCGCACGTCGGAGTTGACGATGCGAGCGTCGAACTCGTCCGCGGCCTGCAGCTCCCGCTCGGCCTCACGCAATCGCGCCCGTACGGCGTCGTCCCGCTCGGTGCCCCGACTCGTGAGTCGATTGACGAGCTCCTCCCAGGACGGCGGCAGCAACATCACCAGCTGCGCGTCAGGCATGGCGGCCCGCACCTGACGGGCGCCTTTGAGCTCGATCTCCAGCACCGCTGGACGCCCCTGTTCGAGCACCCGCTCCACCGGCGCGCGAGGCGTGCCGTAGTAGTTACCCGCGAACTCGGCGTGTTCGAGCAGCTCACCGTTTTCGACCATGGACCGGAACCGCTCCCGGTCCACGAAGTGGTAATGCTCGCCATCGACCTCGCCCGCCCTCGGCGCTCGGGTGGTCACCGAAACGCTGAGGAAGATGTCAGGGCACAGCCTCCGCAACTCGGCGACGACGCTCGACTTACCGACCCCGGACGGCCCCGAGACAACGGTGAGCCGGTGCCTCGGGCTCACGCCCGACACCGACTCACCGTTTTCACGACCGGCCATCGGGCCGACCGCGCTCGAGCCGCGATTCCGCTCGCTCACTCGCCGCTGAACTCGGCCAGCAACGCCTTACGCTGCCTGTCGCCGAGGCCACGCAGACGGCGGCTGGACGCGATCTCCAGACGCTCCATCGTCTGCTGCGCACGCACCTTGCCCACGCCCGGCAGCGCTTCCAGCAATGCGGAGACCTTCATCTTGCCGAGGACCTCGTCCTCGTCGGCCTGCTTCAGCACTTCGGCGAGGGTCGTACCACCGCGCTTGAGCCGTTCCTTGAGCTCGGCACGAGCGCGGCGGGCGGCGGCGGCCTTCTCCAGCGCCGCAGCACGCTGTTCCTCGGTGAGCTGGGGAAGTGCCACGTTTTCCTCCGGTGTTACTCAAAAATTCTGGGTGGGTGTGGCGACCGTACCCACCCTCGACCTGGACTCTCAATGCGGGGTGGCGCCGACCGCAGGCATCGCCGACCTCGGCCGACGACATGACGAAACCGCACCACGGCTAGGCGCCATGGCCCGGCCAGAAACGACCCTACTCACACCGAACGGACTATCGAAGACGTGAGGTTCGCATCTGTCGCTCTGCTTGTCGCGCCGAAACCCTCGTGACGCCACGGACTCGTAGCGTAGTGCAAGATCAATATACGGTCGGACCAGGGCATGCCGTTACGACGATGACATTTGCGGCAGGATGGACACGAGACTCTCCCGCGCCGCCTCGACCGCCGAGCGCAATGCCTCAGGCGTGGGACCGTGCCGGAGGATGTCACGAGACGACGACGGCAGCACCGCCCGCACCCCCTCGCCGAACACCCGGCGCAGATCCTCGGCCGTGGCGCCCTGCGCACCGAGTCCCGGCGCGAGTACCGGCCCGTTCACCGCGTCGAGCCGCAATTCACCCGGTTTCACGGTCGCCCCGACCACGACTCCGACGTCCCCGAGGGGCTCCGCCCCCCGGTTACACTCCGCAACCGAATCCACGACGGACTGGGCGACGGTGACGCCGTCGGCCCCTCGCGAACACTGCACGGTGCCTCCCTCAGGGTTGGACGTCCGCGCGAGCACGAACACCCCTCGGCCCGTGCTGCGAGCCTGCTTCAGCGCAGGCTCCAGCGAACCGAACCCGAGATACGGCGACACGGTGATCGCATCGGCCGCCAGCGGGGCGTCGTCGGCCAGATAGGCGGCCGTGTAGGCGGCCATCGTGGACCCGATGTCACCCCGCTTGACGTCGAGCAGCACCAGGGCACCGGCCTGTCTCGCCATGGCGAGGACCCGTTCGAGCACGGCGATCCCCGCGGCCCCGTAGGCCTCGAAGAACGCCGACTGGGGTTTGAGCACGGCCACGGTCCCCGCGAGGGCCTCCGTGGCCGTCAGAGCGAACCGTTCGAGCCCGCTCACGTCGACGGGAAGCCCCCAGGCCTCCAGCAGAGCCGGATGCGGATCGATGCCCACACACAGCGGACCCCGAGCGGACACGGCCGCCGTCAACCGCTCCCCGAAAGATCGGCCAGCCATGTCGCTCATCGTCTTCCGCTCACGCTTCCGTCACCTCACGGAGTCTCGCCTGGAGTTCCTGCAACGGCCGCACGGTGACCTCTCCTCGGATGAGCGCCTCGATGCCGTGTACCGCGGCCGCCGCTCCCTGCACCGTCGTGATGCACGGAATCCCCCGCGACACCGCCGCCGTGCGGATCTCGTACCCGTCCACGCGCGGTCCGCTGTTCCCGTACGGCGTGTTGATCACCATGTCCACGCCGCCGTCCCGGATCACCTCGACGATGTTGGGTTCCTCGGGAGTGCTGCCCTGGTAGTGCTTACGCACCACCGAGCACTCGACGCCGTTGCGCCGCAGGACGTCCGCCGTGCCCGCGGTGGCGACCACCTTGAACCCGAGATCGGCCAGTCGCTTCACCGGGAAGACCAAGGAACGTTTGTCCCGGTTGGCCACCGAGACGAACACGGTTCCGCGGGTCGGCAAAGATCCGTACGCACCCGCCTGGGACTTCGCGAACGCCTCCCCGAACGACAGGTCGACGCCCATCACCTCGCCCGTGGACTTCATCTCCGGTCCGAGCAGTGAGTCGACCCCATGGCCTTCCGGTGTGCGGAAGCGGTTGAACGGCAGCACGGCTTCCTTGACCGCCACCGGGGAACCCAGGGGCAGCAGTCCGCCGTCCCCCTCGGCCGGGAGCACGCCCCGAGCACGCAGCTCGGCGATCGACGAGCCGGTCATGATCAACGCCGCCGCCTTCGCCAGCGGCACCGCCGTGGCCTTCGACACGAACGGTACGGTCCTCGACGCCCTCGGGTTGGCCTCGAGCACGTACAACATGTCGTCCTTGAGGGCGTACTGCACGTTGAGCAGGCCCCGCACGCCGATGCCCTTGGCGATGGCCTCGGTCGAACGGCGCACCGCTTCGAGGTCGGTCCGCCCCAACGTGATGGGAGGCAACGCGCACGCCGAGTCACCGGAGTGCACCCCGGCCTCCTCGATGTGTTCCATCACACCGCCGAGGTACAACTCCTCGCCGTCGTAGAGCGCGTCGACGTCGATCTCGATCGCATCGTCGAGGAAGCGGTCCACCAGCACCGGGTGTTCGGGTGTGACCTCCGTGGCGCGCTCGATGTAGCCGCGTAGCGTCGCCTCGTCGTAGACGATCTCCATACCGCGGCCGCCCAGAACGTAGGACGGTCGCACGAGCACCGGATAGCCGATCTCGTCGGCGATCCGCCGGGCGCCGTCGAACGATGTCGCCATACCGTACTTCGGCGCGGGCAGCCCGGCGGCCGCCAGCACCTCACCGAAGGCACCGCGCTCCTCGGCCAGATGGATCGCCTCGGGCGGAGTACCCACCACCGGAACCCCGGCGTCGGCCAACCGCTGCGCCAACCCGAGCGGCGTCTGCCCACCCAGTTGCACGATCACGCCGGCGACCTCACCCGAAGCCTGCTCGGCGTGCACGATCTCGAGCACGTCCTCGAAGGTCAACGGCTCGAAGTACAACCGGTCGGAGGTGTCGTAGTCGGTGGACACCGTCTCCGGGTTGCAGTTCACCATCACGGCTTCGAACCCGGCCTCGCGCAACGCGAGCGCGGCGTGCACGCACGAGTAGTCGAATTCGATCCCCTGCCCGATCCGGTTCGGCCCCGAGCCGAGGATCAACACCTTCGGCTTCTCACGTTGTGGGGCCACCTCCGATTCGGCGGTGGCGTCGGCCTCGTAGGCCGAGTAGTGATACGGCGTCTTCGCCTCGAACTCCGCCGCGCAGGTGTCCACGGTCTTGAACACCGGGCGGATCCCGAGCCGGTGCCGTAGCGTGCGAACACCGTCCTCACCGGCCAGCTCCGGTCGAAGCGCGGCGATCTGCCGGTCGGACAGACCGGCGCGCTTGGCCCTGCGCAGCAGGTCCGCCTCCAGCACGGGGGCGTCACGCACCTGGGCACCGATCTCACCGATGAACGCGATCTGGTCGATGAACCACGGATCGATGCCACTGGCCTTGTGCACCTGCTCCACCGTCGCGCCGAGCCGCAACGCCCGTTCGACGGCGTAAAGCCGGCCCTCATGCGCGGTGCGAAGCTCCTCCAGCGTCGACTCCAGCGTCGCGCCCTCCGGGTCGGGCCGGGTCCAGAAACCACCCGCCTTGGTCTCCATCGACCGCATCGCCTTGCCCAACGCCTCGGGGAAGCTGCGCCCCAGCGCCATGGCCTCACCGACGCTCTTCATCGTCGTGGTCAGCTCCGGGTCCGCCCCGGGGAACTTCTCGAACGCGAACCGCGGCATCTTCACGACGACGTAGTCGAGCGTCGGCTCGAACGACGCGGGTGTCTCACCGGTGATGTCGTTGGTGATCTCGTCGCTCGGGGTTGACGGCGAACTGGATGTTGCACCCGCCGGTGTCCACGCCGACCTCGCGCAACACGGCGATGCCGACGTCCCGCATGTGTTGGTACTCACGGTCGGTGAGCGTCATCGCGGGTGCGACGGTCACCGAGTCACCGGTGTGCACACCCATCGGGTCGATGTTCTCGATGGAGCACACGACCACCACGTTGTCGTTGCGGTCGCGCATGAGCTCCAGCTCGTATTCCTTCCACCCGAGCACGCTCTCCTCGATGAGCACCTCGGTGACCGGACTCTCCTCCAGTCCGATCGACGCCATGCGTTCGAGCTCCTCCGGAGTGTGGGCCATTCCGGAACCGAGGCCGCCCATGGTGAACGAGGGCCGGATCACGACGGGAAGACCGAGTTCGGCGACGGTCTCGCGGACCTCCTCCATGGAGTGGCACACGGCGCTGCGGGGCACCCCACCGCCGACCGCCCGCACGATGTCCTTGAACTTCTGCCGGTCCTCACCCCGCTGGATGGCGTCGATGTCGGCGCCGATGAGCTCGATGCCGTACTTCTCCAGCACCCCGCGCTCGTGCAGGGCCACAGCGCAGTTGAGGGCCGTCTGACCGCCGAGGGTCGCCAGCAGGGAGTCGATGGGCCTGCCCTGCTCCCGCTCGGCGACGATGACCTTCTCCACGAAATCCGGTGTCACCGGCTCGATGTAGGTGGAGTCGGCGAACTCGGGGTCGGTCATGATCGTCGCCGGGTTGGAGTTCACCAAGCTCACCCGCAGCCCCTCGGAACGGAGCACGCGACACGCCTGGGTGCCGGAGTAGTCGAATTCGGCGGCCTGGCCGATGACGATCGGTCCCGACCCGATCACGAGTACGTGCTCGATGTCACTGCGTTTGGGCATGGCGGGCCTCCATCAGGGTGACGAACTCGTCGAACAGCGATCCCGCGTCATGCGGGCCCGCGGCGGCCTCCGGGTGGTACTGCACCGAGAACGCCGGAACCTCCTCGCAGCGCAGACCCTCCACCGTGCCGTCGTTGGCGCAGTAATGACTGACCCGCGCCTTGCCGAACGGCGAATCGAAACGCTGTCCCGGCTCGCCTTCGAGAGCGAATCCGTGGTTCTGTGCGGTGATGGCCACCTTGCCGGTGGCGACGTCGATGACCGGGACGTTGAGACCCCGGTGTCCGAAACGCATCTTGTAGGTGTTCAGCCCCAACGCCCGACCGAGGATCTGGTTGCCGAAGCAGATGCCAAACAGCGGCAGCTCCCGCTCCAACACCCGGCGAGTGAGCTCGATCGCGCCCTGCTGGGTCTCGGGGTCCCCGGGACCGTTGGACAGGAACACCCCGTGCGGCTCGACGGCGAGGACGTCGTCGAGTCCGCTGCTTGCGGGCAGGACGTGCACCTCGATACCCCGCGCCGCCATCCGACGTGGGGTGTTCGCCTTGATGCCGAGATCCAGCGCCGCCACTCGGAAGCGGGTCCGTCCCTCCGCCGGCACCACGTACGGCGTGGCCGTGGTGACCTCCTTCGCGAGATCGGCGCCCTGCATCCTCGGACTCGCCTGGACCTGGGCCACCAGGTCGTCCTCCGCGCTCAGGGCGTCGCCGGAGAAGATGCCGGCGCGCATGGCGCCGTGCTCACGGAGATACCGGGTGAGCGCGCGCGTGTCGACCTCGGCGATACCGACCACGCCCTGCTCGACGAGCACGTCCTCCAACGTGCGCGTCGACCGCCAGTGAGACGGCGTCCGCGCCGGGTCCCGCACCACGTACCCGGCCGCCCAGACCCGTCCGGACTCGTCGTCCTCGGAGTTCCAACCGGTGTTGCCGATGTGCGGCGCCGTCTGCACCACGATCTGCCGGTGATACGACGGGTCGGTCAGCGTCTCCTGGTAGCCGGTCATCCCGGTGGAGAAGACCGCCTCCCCCAGGGCGCGCCCACGGGCGCCGTACGCCGTTCCCCGGAAGACCCGGCCGTCCTCAAGCACGAGCACGGCGGCTGTGCGCATCCCGGTCATACCTGGGCACCTCCCTTGACCTGCTCGATCCACCGCGGATAGACGGAGAGGTCGTCACCGCGCAGACCGGTGTCCAACTCGACGTCACCGAGGCGCCAGGTGAACACCAACAGGCTGTCGGTGCCCATGACCTTGCCCGCCATCCCCTTCGCCGTGTGCACGTCGACGATGCTGTCCCGCGGAATCCAGAAACTGGGCGCGCCGCTGCGGTCGATCTCGATTCCGTCCGCGTAGAGCCGCACCACCGCGGGTCCACGCAGTCCCGCTCCACGGGTGACGATGCGCTCCTGCCAACGGCCCGACATCGTCGTGCTGACGTAGATGCCTCGCGTTTCCAGCTCCGGTTCGCCGGGATCGTCGGGCACGGGCGAGAACGGCGGTATCCGCACGCTCTGGGCGCGGGCCTGCCGTCGCCAGCCGCGCCACATGCCGTACACACAGAGCGCGAAGAACGCAAAGACCAGCAGTGTCAGCAAAAGCCTGTCCATCACACAAGTTTCCCTTCGCGCGAGGTGATGCGCCCACGCAGCAACGTGGCGCTCACCACGGCCGGTAGTCGCAGGCCTTCGTACGGCGTGTTCCTCGCCCGGCTCGCCAATTCCGAGCCCTGGACGGTCCACTCCGTGTCCGGATCGACCAGCACCAGGTTCGCCGGCTCGCCTTCGGCCAACGGCCTGCCGGACAGAGCGGTCTGCAGACCCAACATCCCCGGCCGCGCCGCGGCCCATTCGCAGTCCTTGTCCTGCGGCGCGTGTGGTGCGTGATCGGTGGCCACGCAGTCGATCACTCCGTCGGCCAACGCCTGCCGCATGCGTTGGACGTCGACCTCGGAACGCAGTGGCGGATTGACCTTGTTGACCGGGTCGAACGTGCTCAGCCGCTCATCGGTGAGCAACAGATGATGCGGTGTCACCTCGGCCGAGACGGCGGTACCGAGCTCCTTGGCCCAACGCAACACGTCCACCGTCCCCGCCGCCGAGACATGGCAGATGTGCAATCGCGCCCCGGCGTGCCGGGCGAGCACACAGTCCCGGGCGACGATGGATTCCTCCGCGGAGGCGGGCCACCCCGGGTATCCCAGCCGCGCGGCCCGTTCCCCCTCATGCGCCTGAGCTCCCACCGTCAGCCGCGGGTCCTCGGCGTGTTGGGCCACCACGACGCCGAGCGCGGTGGAGTACTCCAACGCCCTGCGCATCACGAGGGGGTCGAAGACGCAGTGTCCGTCGTCGGAGAACATCCGCACCCTGGCCGCCGAGTTGGCCATCGTGCCCATCTCGGCGAGCCGCTCGCCCGCCAGCCCCACGGTGACCGCACCCACGGGATGCACGTCCACGAGGCCGACCTCCTGGCCCCGCCGCCATACGTAGTCGGTGATCACGGCGTTGTCGGCCACCGGGTCGGTGTTGGCCATGGCGAACACCGCCGTGTAACCACCCAGCGCGGCGGCCGCCGAGCCGGTTTCGATCGTTTCGGCGTCCTCCCTGCCCGGCTCCCGCAAATGGGTGTGCAGATCGACGAAACCCGGCAGCAGGATCTGTCCGTCGCCGTCGATCACCTCGGCCCCGGCGGGCGCGTCGGGGCGTCCTATCTCCGCGATCACACCGTCGGCGATCAACACGTCGACGGGCTCACCGGTTCCGTACAGCCTGACCTGCCGCAGCAGGACACTGCTGGTCGTCACGACTTCTCCCCTTCCCCCGCCAGCAGGTGATAGAGCACCGCCATCCGCACGTGCACACCGTTACGGACCTGTTCGGTGATCACCGCGTTCGGTGCGTCGGCCACCGCCGAGGCGATCTCCATCCCGCGCAGCATCGGTCCCGGGTGCAGTACCACGGCGTGTTCGGGCAGCAATTTCAGCCGGGTCTCGTTCAATCCGTACGCGATCGCGTATTCCCGCGCCGAAGGGAAGAAACCTCCGTGCATGCGCTCGGCCTGCACGCGCAGCATCATCACCGCGTCGGTGGCGGGCAGGGCGGCATCGAGATCGTGGGACACGGTGACCGGCCACGACTCCACTCCCACCGGCAACAACGTCGGTGGTGCGACCAACGTCACCTCCGCGCCGAGCAGGGGCAGCAGATGCGCGTTCGACCGCGCGACCCGGCTGTGGAGCACGTCACCGACGATCGTCACGCGACGGCCCTCAAGGCCGCCGAGTCGCTCCCGCAGCGTGGCGGCGTCGAGTAACGCCTGCGTCGGATGCTCGTGCGTCCCGTCCCCGGCGTTGATCACGCTGGTCCCCGTCTCGGCCAGCCAGCCCGCGAGCCGATGAGCGGCACCGGAGGCCGGATGCCGGATGACCACGCAGTCCGCGCCTGCGGCCGACAACGTCAACGCGGTGTCCCGGAGGGATTCACCCTTGCCGACCGACGAACCGCCCGCGGAGACGTTCACCACGTCGGCGCTCATCCACTTGCCCGCGATCTCGAACGACACCCGGGTGCGGGTCGAGTTCTCGTAGAACAAGGTGATCACGGTGCGCCCACGCAGCGTGGGTAGTTTGCGGACCTCGCGGCCCAACAGAGTGCGTTTCAGTTCATCGGCCGTGTCGAGGATCGCCGTGGCCGTAGCGGCGTCGAGACCGTCGGTGGACAGCAGATGCTTCATCGACGCTCCCTGAGCAATACGGCGTCGCGGCCGTCGACCTCGTCCAACAACACCGAGACGTCCTCGGACCGCGAGGTCGGGACGTTCTTGCCCACGTAGTCGGCGCGGATGGGCAGCTCCCGATGGCCACGGTCGATGAGCACCGCCAACTGCACGGCCCGAGGTCGCCCGTGATCACGCAGTGCGTCCAGCGCGGCTCGGATGGTCCGGCCGGAGTACAGGACGTCGTCGACGAGCACGACGACCCGGTCGTCGATGCCGGAGTCCGGAAGCTGGGTCTGGGCGAGGGGTCGAGTGGGACGACGGCGGAGATCGTCCCGGTACAACGTGACATCGAGTGTGCCCTTGGGCACCGCCACACCGGAGAACTCGGTGATCCTCGCGCTCAACCGAGCCGCGAGAGGCGCTCCTCGCGTCGGGATGCCCAGCAACACGGGTGGGGGCATGCCCTCAGCACCGAGCGCGGTTTTTTCGATGACCTGATGGGCCATTCGGGCGATAGTGCGCGCAACGTCACCGGCCGAGAGCAGCTCGCGCTCAGCGGCCGATCCGGTCGCGCCACGCGATCGTGACGCCACGGAAGGTCTCCTTCCCCGCCTCACTGGACGGGTCCTTAAAGGATGCTCTTTGCCCTGGATGCACCAGGCGAACCGGTCCGACAGTAGCAGGAACAGAACCTCGCCCTTACGGGTGGTCTGTCTCTGTGAGTAACCCCAGACGGCGATGATCTGCTTGACCTGGTGACGACGAGGAGTAACCATTACTCTGAGTATTCGGCGTAAATATTCCCTGTCGGTCATCGGTGGCCGCATCGGGGCGAGGAAACGGAGAACCACCACATGGGCGATTACGCCAAGGCGCTCGGGGCCAAGCTCCGCGGTATCCGCCAACAACAGGGCCTGTCCCTGCACGGAGTCGAGCAGAAGTCCGGCGGCCGCTGGAAGGCCGTCGTCGTCGGCTCCTACGAACGGGGCGACCGCGCGGTGACCGTACAGAAAGTCGAGTTGCTGCCTGAAGGCAGGGTGCCGTCCGGCGCCGAGCCCGCCACCAAGATCGTGATCAATCTCGAACGGCTGCAGCAGCTGCCCGCCGAGAAGGTGGGTCCGCTGGCGCGGTACGCGGCGACCATCCAGAGCCAGCGGGGTGACTACAACGGCAAGGTGCTCTCGATCCGCACCGAGGACTTGCGTTCGCTGGCGATCATCTACGACATGACCCCCGGCGAACTGACCGAACAACTCATCGAATGGGGAGGGCTTCCTCCCGAAGCACGTCCTTCCACGGAGGAATGATCCGCGTCCACCGCGACGGACCGCGCGTCCCGCGGCCTCGGCCCTCGGTCCGCGCGGTCCTCGTCGGTAGTCGTTTCCGAAAACCCACCGGGCCGCCGAATAACTGAGCTCCTCACGAGGCGGCGACCATTACCGGCTCAGGTCCCACCTCAGCCTCGGTAAGAAGGCCGCCTCGTCAAAGGACCTTGCGCAGCCGTTCGGCGACCGTGCCGATGCGTCCGAGCACGCCGTTGACGAACCGCGGCGAATCATCGGTCGACAGTTGCTTGGCTATTCCCACGGCTTCGTCGATGGCGACCGGATCAGGCACGTCGTCCAACCACAGCAGCTCGTACAGACCGACCCGCAGCACCGCGAGGTCGACCGGCGGCATACGCTCCAGCGACCAACCTTGCGCGTACTCGGCCAACAACTCGTCGATGCGCTCGCGGTTCTCACTGACCCCTTCCACCAGCGTGATCGTGTAGTCGCTGATCGGGTCCACGTCGGGCGAACCGAGCCGCTCCGACATCAGGGTCGCCGGATCGGTCTTCCGCAATGCCGCTTCGTACAACAGCTCCACCGCGCGCTGTCGAGACGCGCGGCGGCTGAAGGTCCCGCGCCGGGCGGTCCGGGAAGCACGTGACTCGTTGTTCA
>SMEW01000048.1_pt1 | contig 14907 bp, 10 predicted proteins | sample 2456341 | NCBI WGS metagenome assembly SMEW01 (sample SAMN10132602, study PRJNA489261) | soil metagenome | isolation source: day120 control-loamy sand soil ammended with composted manure from dairy cow... | place: USA | collected 2015-04-01 | reverse complement strand
ACCGCCGCCGCATTTGAAGTTCGTGTTCGCCACGACCGAGCCGGAGAAAGTGATCGGCACGATCCGGTCACGCACCCACCACTACCCGTTCCGGCTGATTCCGCCGAACACGCTGCGGGAGCTCATCGAGGAGATCCTCAACGAGGAGAAGGTGCCCTACGACCCCGCGGCGCTGCCGCTGGTGATCCGCGCCGGTGGGGGGTCTGCGCGGGACACGCTGTCCATCCTCGACCAGCTTCTCGCGGGTTCTGACGAGCGGGGTATCACCCGGGAGGCCGCGGTGCAGCTGCTCGGCTACACCGACTCCAGCCTGCTGGGGGAGATGGTGGACGCGCTGGGCGCAGGCGACGGCGCAGCCGTGTTCGAGCTGATCGACCGGGTGGTCGAGGGCGGGCATGATCCGCGCCGGTTCGCCGCCGACTTGTTGGAGCGGGTCCGCGACCTGGTGGTACTCAACGCGGTGCCGGACGCGTTGGACAAGGGTCTGATCAACGTGCCGCCCGATGCGGTGGAGCAGATGCGGGAGCAGGCGAGCCGTCTCGGTGCGGCCCAGTTGACGCGTGCCGCGGAGATCCTCAACAAGGGCCTCACCGAGATGCGGGGGACGACGTCGCCGCGGCTGCTGCTGGAGTTGATGTGCTCTCGGATTCTGCTGCCCGGAGTCGACCCTGGGGACGAGCTGGCGTTGGCAGCCCGGTTGGAACGGTTGGAGCGCAACGGTATAGCGGCTGCTCCGGCCGCTCCCGCGGTGTCTCCCCCCGCAGCGGGCACGCCTGCTGCAGCGCCGCCGTCCACCCCTGCGGCTGCGCCCCGGCCTAGCACGGCTGAGCCGCGGCCACCGCAGCCGCCCGCGCCCTCGGCACGCCCCCATCCGGCTCCGGCTGCTGCAGACGACTGGGGCGCTCCCCGACGGCCCAGCCAGCCCGCACCGGCTGCTCCCCAACCCGCGGCCCCTGGCCCAGCAGGGGAGGGTTCGTTTGATGACCGGTGGCCGCACATCGTGGAGTATTTGGCGAGTAATCGGAAGCGGGCCGCGCACGCCATCGTCCGCGACGGGGTGCACGCCACTCTGCTGCAGGGGCGCACCCTCACCCTGTTCTTTGAGACTGAAGGGCTGATGCGCAGCTTTGTCACGGGCGGGCGGGCCCGGGACATTGCTGAGGCCGTGCACCGCGTGTTCGGTCTCGAAGTGGCCGTGGAAGCAAAGACGGGGCATCCCGGCAATGTGCGGCAGGCGCCCCCGCAGGCTCCGATGTCTCGTCCGCCGCAGCCGGTTGCCCAGTCCACCCCACCTCAGCCGGTCCAGCCTTCTACTGCCCAGCCGCCTGGCGAACCGCGGGACGCTCGGGCGGCAGCGGAAACCGGTTGGGACGCCCCGGCTGCTGTCCCCCCGTCGACGCCTGCCTCCACGCAGGAGCCGGCTCCGGTACCTGAACCAGAACCGGAGCCGCCCTCGGCTGCTGAACCTGCCCCAGCTCCTCCTGCCTCACCGGTGGACGTGTCCCCTGCGGGGGAGGCCGAGGAAACCAATCCGGAGGACACAGCCGACAATGACCTGGATGAGAGCTCGCTCACCGGTGCCGCGCTGATTGAGAAGGAACTGGGCGGCAAGCTCATCGAAGAAATCGACCACACCGACTGAGCGGGAGCACATAGTTTCTTCGCGCAGGTCCTGGACCGATATTCAGTAGTGCCGTTTGAACCCTTGTTACGGAGAAAACCTTCCTGGCAAGGCTTGGAGCGGCATACGATAGGTCCATCACGCTCCGCTCCCTCTTCGTCATACCTCTGTTGGGGAGGCCCTCGATGTTGCTGCGTTTCAGAGTGGCCAACCACCGGTCGATCCGCGAGGAGCAGGAACTGTCTCTCGTCGCGGTCCCCAAACGGGGGGAGGCGAAGCCGAAGGCTCACGAGATCCCGCCCACGGTCCACGTTGCAGGGATCTACGGGGCCAACGCCTCGGGAAAATCTAATGTGCTGGATGCCTTGCGGTGGATGAGCGCAGCGGTCAAGTACTCGCACATCCACTGGCAGCCTGATGCCGGGGTGCCAAGGAAGCCGTTCCGGTTGGACGACACCTCTCACGAAGAGCCTTCGTTCTACGAGATCGACTTCGTTTTTGAGGGTGTACGGCACTCCTATGGGTTCGAAGTCACCGACCGCGAAGTCGTGGGAGAGTGGCTTTTCGTGTTCCCGCACGGGCGCCCCAAGCGGCTTTTCGAGCGGGAAGGACCACAGGACTACAAGTTCGGCAAATCCCTCAAAGGGGAATTGCGCCGTATTGAGAAACTTACCCGCCCTAATTCCCTCTACCTGTCGTGCGCGGCGTCGAACAACCACCCCTATCTTTCTTCCATCCACCACTGGATCGGGACTCACATCCGTTTCGCTACGCAGAATTCCTTCGATGAAGGCGTCAGGTTCCGCTTCACCCAGTCTCTGATCGAGGACCCCGGGAGCAAAGGGGCAGAGTACGTCAGCCGGCTCGTACGAGTCGCTGACCTGGGCATCACAGACATCGTCCTTTCCAAAAGAGAAATCGACGGCTTCGAGAAAGAATTCATCTCTTTCATCAGGGAGAGACTCCCCGATATCCCTGAAGAAGAATTCCGCAAGCGAATAGAGCAGCGCCCGCTGTTCATCCACGATTACTCGGGAAAACCTCGACCGCTTCCTATCGACGAGGAGAGCGATGGGACGCGTTCGTGGTTTGGTCTCGTGGGATTTGTGCTGCGCGTGCTTGAGGAAGGGGACGTCTTCCTCGTCGACGAGATCGACTCCAGCCTGCACCCGGTCCTCTCGTCCACTCTCATCCGGATGTTCAAAGATCCGGTCATCAACCCCAAGGGTGCACAAATGGTGTTTGCCTCACATGACACCACTCTTCTCGGTACCATGCTGGAAAACAAACTTCTCGAACGGGACGAAGTATGGTTCACCGAGAAGGATGCCCACGGGGCGACCTCCCTCTACTCCCTCGTCGAATTCCATCCGCGGGGCGACGAGAATCCGGAACGGGGCTACCTTCAAGGCAGATACGGCGCTGTGCCCCACGTGAATTTCCAAGAGATCCGGTCGCTCTTCGCCGAACTTCACGGGGCCGCCGGTGAACCGTCCGCGTCGGCTGAAACGGGACCTCCGCCGGAAAGTCAATACGCGTAAAGCCCGCTCGCGTATCCTCGTTGTGTGTGAGGGGGAACGCACCGAAGTCGACTATCTGAAAGGAATCACTTCCTTTTTTGGGGCGCTTCCCGTAGAGGTGGAAGCGGTCGGCTTGGGCAGGGATCCGCTCCAGGTCGTCCAGGAGGCTATTGACCGGTTCCATGAGGCGCGGGTCAATGCTCGGCGGACCAAAGACGCGAACCTCGCCTTTGACGAGGTGTAGTGCCTTGTCGACGTCGACGAGCACACCCGGTTGGAGCAGGCGTTAGCCCTCGGCAGACGCGAAGAGGTCAAGGTCGTCGTCTCCAACCCCTGTTTCGAGTTGTGGCTGCTCTACCACTTCCAAGAGCTGACCAGTGGGGTGCACCGCACCGTGCTCCTCAAGGAGAAACTGCCGAAGTACCTCTCCGGGTACAACAAACGCCTTCCGGTGAACTTTCCCTACGCAGCCCATCCCAAGGCGAAAGCCCGGGCGTTGCGTGCCGCTCCCAAACACACGGAGACCTGTCACAAGGGACCGAACCCCTCCACCACGGTGTGGCTGCTCATCGACGCGATCCGCAACGCCGGGGACGCGAAGCGGCGCTGACCATCCCCTGCGCCCCGCTGTGCCCGTTGGCACCGGGGACAGCGAGGCGCACAAGGGCGTTTGGGGATGGGGCACCCCTGGGTTGGCGAAGGCTTCGGGATGTGCTCTCCTAGCCACTGCAGGAAACACCGGGTTCGGCGTGGCATCCGATAGTCGAGCACGCAGCGTTTCCCCCGGCCCGCGCAGCGCATCTGGGTGCACATCTGTTCGTAAAGAGCTCAGCACAGGGCAGGGAAGAGTCGTAGGCTCAGGTGCCACAGCCGTCTCTTCTCTTTAGTCGCCTTTGGGAGTAGTCGCGTCGTGACGAACGATCCCTTCGTCCACCTTCACGTCCACACCGAGTATTCGATGCTGGACGGTGCCGCCAAGCTCAAGCCGCTGTTCGAGGAAGCTGCCCGGTTGGGCATGCCTGCCGTGGCGATGACGGACCACGGAAACATGTTCGGGTCTTACGAGTTCTGGCAGACCTCCAAGGAGTCGGGGGTCAAGCCGATCATCGGGATCGAGGCGTATGTGGCGCCCGAGTCCCGCTTCCACAAGCAGCGTGTGTTCTGGGGGACGGGAAAGACCGGCGACGAGGCTGCTGAGGGTGGCAAGGACGTTTCTGGCGGCGGCCGCTACCTGCACTTGACCATGTGGGCGCGGAACGCGAAAGGGCTGCGCAACCTGTTCCGGTTGTCGTCGCTCGCGTCTTTCGAGGGCTACTACACCAAACCGCGCATGGACTTGGAGCTGATGGCCCAGTACAGCGAGGGCATCATGGTCACCACCGGGTGCCCGTCGGGTGGGGTGCAGACCCGGCTGCGGCTCGGCCAGGAGCGGGAGGCTATCGAATACGCGGGCAAGCTCCGGGATATTTTCGGTCGCGACTCCGTGTTCGTGGAGTTGATGGACCACGGTCTGGATATTGAGCGGGAAGTCCGCTCCGGCTTGTTGACTGTGGCGAAGAAGCTCGGCCTGCGGCCCGTGGTCACCAACGACTCCCACTATGTGACCGAGGACCAGGCGGCCGCGCATGACGCGCTGCTGGCCGTGGGTGTGGGCAAGAACCTCGACGACCCTACGCGTTTCCGGTTCAACGGCACCGGCTACTACCTCAAAAGCGCAGAAGAGATGCGGTCCCTCAACACGTTCGACGAATGGTTGGAGGGGTGCCGCAACACGCTGTGGATCGCCGAGCAGGTGGAGGACGGCGCATACGACGACGTGTTCCGCCCCCGGGACTTGATGCCGAAGTTCCCGGTGCCGGAAGGGGAGACGCAGGCGAGCTGGCTGCGCAAGGAGATTGAACGCTGCATCCCGAACCGGTACCCCAACGGGCCGAGCCGGGAAGTGCGGGAACGTATCGAACACGAGTTGAGCATCATCGAGCGGATGGGGTTCCCCGCCTACTTCCTGGTGGTGGCGGACATCTGCCAGTACGCGCGGCGTTCGGGGATCGCGCTGGGGCCGGGGCGTGGTTCGGCGACCGGGTCGATGGTGGCCTACGTGCTCGGGATCACCGACTTGGACCCGTTGGAGCACTCGCTGCTGTTTGAACGGTTCCTCAACCCCGAGCGTGTGTCGATGCCTGACATCGACTTGGACTTCGACGAACGTAAGCGCGGCGACATGATCCGCTACGTGACGGAACGCTACGGGGAGGACCGGGTCGCGCAGATCCTCACGTTCGGCACGATTAAGGCGAAGGCTGCGATCAAGGACGCGACGCGGATCCTCGGCTACCCGTACGCGCTCGGTGACAAGATCACGAAGGCGTTCCCGCCGGCGGTGGGTGGTAAAGAGATTCCGCTGTCCGCGGTCTTCGACGAAAGCCACCCCCGCTACAACGAGGCGGCTGAGCTGCGGCAGCTCATCGAATCCAACCCGGACGTCCGCAAGGTGTATGAGACTGCAAGCGGTCTGGAAGGGCTGACCCGGGGCACGGGTGTGCACGCGGCGGGTGTGATCCTCTCCGCTGAGCCGCTGCTCGATGTGATCCCGCTGCACAAGCGGGAGACGGACGGGGCCATCATCACAGGCTTCCCCTATCCCCAGTGCGAGGAGATGGGCCTGTTGAAGATGGACTTCCTGGGGTTGCGGAACCTGACGGTCATCGACGACGCGATCCAGAACATCAAGGCCAACGAGGGCAAGGAGATCAACCTGTCCGCCCTGCCGTTGGACAACAAGAAGACGTATGAGCTGCTGTCGCGCGGGGACACGCTCGGCGTGTTCCAGCTTGACGGTGGTCCGATGCGGGCGCTGCTCAAGCGGATGGAGCCGAAGAAGTTCGGTGACATTGCCGCTGTGCTCGCCCTGTACCGGCCTGGTCCGATGGCGGCGAACGCGCACAACGACTATGCGGACCGGTCGAACGGGCGCCAGGAGATCACTCCGATCCACCCGGAGCTGAAGGAGGCGTTGGACCCGATCCTCGCCGAGTCTTTCCACCTGATCGTCTACCAGGAGCAGGTGATGGCGATCGCCCAGCAGCTCGCCGGGTACACGCTGGGCGGCGCGGACTTGTTGCGCCGCGCGATGGGGAAGAAGAAGAAGGAGGCCCTGGAGAAGGAGTACACCAAGTTCTCCGAAGGCATGCTGTCCCGGGGCTTCTCCAAGGAGGCCATGCAGGCCTTGTGGGACGTGATGCTTCCCTTCTCCGGCTACGCGTTCAACAAGTCGCACACGGCCGGGTACGGGATGATTTCTTATTGGACCGCCTATTTGAAGGCGAATCACCCGGCGTCCTACATGGCGGCTCTGCTCACGTCGGTGGCGGACGACAAGGACAAGATGGCTGTCTATCTGGCGGAGTGCCGGAAGATGGGCATCCGGGTGCTGCCGCCGGACGTCAACGAGTCGGGTCTGCAGTTCACCCCGGTCGGCAACGACATCCGTTTCGGGTTGGGCGCGGTCCGCAACGTGGGCGCCAACGTGGTGGAGTCGATCCTCAAGACCCGTGAGGAGAAGGGGAAGTTCACGTCGTTTGTGGACTTCCTGTCGAAGATTGAGCTGACGGTCTGCAACAAGCGGGTCATCGAGTCGCTGATCAAGGCGGGGGCGTTCGACTCGCTCGGCCACTCTCGCCTGGACTTGTACCGGCACCACGAGGCCGCGGTGGATGCGGTGCTCAGTTCGAAGAAGCAGGAGGCGCACGGCCAGTTCGACCTGTTCGGCGGGGGTGACGAGGAGGACGGCGGGGAGAGCGCGCCGCTGGGCTTCTCCATCAACTGGACGGGTGAGGAGTGGGACCGGAAGACCAAGCTCGCGTTTGAGCGGGAGATGCTCGGCTTGTACGTGTCCAGCCATCCTTTGGCGGGGGCCGAGCGGATTCTGGCGCGGGCTAGTGACGCCCCGCTGCTGGACGTGGTGAACGGGGAGCGCCGCAACAACGACGAGGTGCGGATTGCGGGCTTGATCTCCAAGGTGGAGAAGCGCATCAACAAGGCGGGCAACCAGTGGGCGATCGCCACGGTCGAGGATTTGGACGCTTCTATTGAGGCTTTGTTCTTCCCCAAGGTGTATCCGCTGTATGTGGACGCTTTGGTGGAGGACACCGCGGTGTCGATCAAGGGGCGGCTCAACGACCGGGACGGCACCTTCTCCCTCTTCGTGTCCGAGATGTCGATTTTGGACATTTCCCATGTGTCTGAGGGGGAGCCGCCGGTTCTGTTGACTATTCCGGAGAAGAGGGTCACCCGGGAGTTGATCAGCGAGCTGAAGCAGACGCTGCGCAGCCACCGGGGGGACACGCCGGTGCGGATCCGGGTGGACAACCCGCGGCGGTCGCGGATTTTCGCGATCGACGACTATCCGGTGCGGGTCAGCCCGGAGTTTTCGGGTGAGGTGAAGAGCCTGCTGGGACCGGAGTCGATCACCTACTGATCCCGGTGTGGTGTGGGGGCCTGCCGTCCCGGCGTGGTGCGTGGCTAGGCGGGGCGGCGGGCCTCCACGCGGTGGGCGCGTTCCCGTTGGGCTTCGTCCAAGTGGAGTGCTGCTTCGATCAGCGCCAGGTGGGTGAACGCGTGCGGATAGTTGCCGAGCATGGTGCCGTCTGCGGTCATTTCTTCCGCAAACAGGCGGAGTGCTCCGGCGTGGGCGCACAGGGTGGTGAAGCGGTGGTGGGCTTCGTCGACCCGGTTGGCGAGGACGAGCGCGGAAACCATGTCGAACGAGCAGGGGAGGAACGCGCCTTCCCCGGTGTCGGGCACGTCGTCGCGGGTGGTGGAGGCGTCGTAGCGGTGCACGAGGAAGCCGGCTTCGCCTAGTTCGGCGTCGATCCGGTCGATGGTGGCGACGACGCGGGGGTCGGTGCCGGGGAGGAAGTCGACGAGGGGAATGTGCAGCAGGGAGCCGTCGACGTTGGCGGCCCCGTAGGTTTGCACGAACCTGCCGAGCCCGGCGTGGCAGCCTTTCGCGATCACGTCGGTGCGGATCGCGTCGCGTTCTGCCTGCCACTGGTCGAGGGTGTCAGCGGGGACGGTGCCGGTCTGTTGGAAGAGGCGGATGGCCCGGTCGAAGCACACCCACGCGTACAGTTTCGATTCGGTCCAGTGCCGGGGACTGGTGTTGATCCCCCACACTCCGGCATCGGGGTGGCGCCACAGCCGGCCTGCGATCTCCACTACTTTGCGGAGTTCGTTGAGGTCGGTTAGGGAGGTGTGTCCGGTGGCCTCGTGGTAGGCGAAGGCTGCTTCCAGGATGTGTCCGTAGACGTCGAGCTGGTGCTGCCGGTAGGCGTCGCTGTGGATGCGCACGGGCCGGGAGTCGTGGTAGCCGCTGAGGTGGGTCAGCGTGGTTTCGTTGGGGAGCGGGGTGTTGTCGATGCGGGTGACGGGCGGCACCCGGTTTTCTTTTTCTGCGCAGTAGTCGAGGAGGAATCGCAGCAGTTGGCCTGCGTCGTTGTGGTGGCCGAGGCGGAGCAGGGCGCGGATGGTCCGGGCTGTGTCGCGGCGCCACGCGTAGCGGTAGTCCCAGTTGCGGGCTCCTCCCGGCCATTCGGAGAGCGACGTGGTGGGGGCGGTGATGAGGGCGCCGCTGTCGTCGCTTATGAGTCCTTTGAGGACGACTGCGCTGTGCCGCACCCAGTCGGCTGCGACGCCCTGGTAGTCGGAGCGGGATGCCCACGCCTGCCAGGTGTGCGTGGTCTGGGTGAGGAGGTGGTGGGCGGTGGTGGCGTCGACGCGGCGCAGCATGTCGCCCGTGTAGTCGAGGCCGAGTGCCACGGATTCTCCGGCGCGCAGCACCATGTCGGTGACGACGGCTCCTGACCGGTCGGGGATGGTTTCTGCGGGGCCGGAGAGGAGGAGGCCGCTGTGCTCGTCGATGAGCGCGTGGCTTCGGCTGGTCCAGTGGGCGTCGCGGGTGCTGTAGTCGGGGCGTGCCGTGATCCGGGATTGGAGGCGCACGGTGCCGCGCTCGCAGTGCAGGAGCCGCACGAGGATTCCGGCGGGTGCGATTCCGGAGGCGTGGCGGGGGACCACGGCGAGGAAGTCGTGGCCTACCGCGGTTCCGTTCGGGGTGTGCCAGCGGGTGCGCAGCACCAGGGTTTCCGCGAGGTAGTCCCGGTGGACTGTGGTGGCTTCGGGCACGGTCCACTCCCAGGCGCCGCCGTGGTGCCGGTCGAGGAGGCGGGCGAAGACGCTGGGGCTGTCGAAACGGGGCGCGCACAGCCATTCAATGGTGCTGTCGGGGGCGACGAGTGCGGCGGTGCGGCAGTCGGACAGCATCGCGTACTCGCTGATGGGCGGGATTGTGGTTGTGGTCATGGTCGCAACTCCGGTCGCTCGGGCGTGTCGAACGGTGTTGCTGGGTGCGCATCCTTGTGATGCGTGGGGGTGTACGGGCGGGAGGACGGGGCACAACTGTTGCTCGTCATGGTGTCTTCCGCCTGTCGTCGGATGCCTTACGGCGTGGAGCAGGGTTTTTTGCCGTGACTATTGCTGGCTATCCCTCTTGGGGGTGGGTAAACCCGCTGGGGGTGTCGCATCCGTGGTTTTGGGGGGCGGGAGAGCGGCTAGGCTCGCAGGCACGGACAACCCAGACCAAGGAGCAGAACAGTGAATCCTGGTGGCGGATTGGACATGCAGGCGATCCTGCAGCAGGCCCAGCAGATGCAGCAGCAGCTCATGGCGGCCCAGCAGGAGTTGGATGAGACCAAGGTGACGGGCTCTTCCGGTGGCGGTCTGGTCAGTGTCACCATGAACGGGCGCGGACAGGTGGAGGACGTGTCCATCGACCCGAAAGCGGTGGACCCTGATGACGCTGCGGAGACCGCGCAGACGATTGCGGACCTGGTGCTGGCAGCGATCCGCGACGGTGAGCGTATGGTGGAAGAGATCCAGCAGCAGAAGATGGGTCCGCTCGCCCAAGGGTTGGGCGGTGGTTTTCCTGGGCTTCCCGGTCTGTGACCGGTCAGCCGGGGTCGCGGGTCCGGTGGGGTAGGGTCCTCACCGGTTCCGTGTGTCCACTACGGTGGTAGCAGTATCCACGTCACGAGTAGGCAGGCAATGTACGAAGGCGCGGTTCAGAATCTGATCGACGAGCTTGGGCGGCTGCCTGGCGTCGGTCCGAAAAGCGCGCAGCGTATTGCCTTCCACCTGCTCGCCGCGGAGACCGCTGACGTTCACCGTCTGGTCAACGCGCTTGTCGCGGTCAAGGAGCGGGTCCGGTTCTGTGCCGTGTGCGGCAACATTGCCGAGGAGACCCAGTGCCGGATCTGCCGTGACCCGCGTCGGGACGACACGGTGATCTGTGTCGTTGAAGAGCCGAAGGATGTCGTGGCTATCGAGCGGACGCGGGAGTTCCGCGGCCGCTACCACGTGCTCGGTGGTGCAATCAGCCCGATCGAGGGCGTGGGCCCCGACGATCTGCGTGTGAAAGAGCTGATGGCGCGCCTCTCCGAAGGCCGGGTCACCGAGGTGATTCTCGCCACGGACCCGAACCTGGAGGGTGAGGCGACCGCCACCTATCTGGCACGCCTTCTGAAACCCATGGGGCTGAAGGTCACCCGGCTCGCCAGTGGCCTGCCCGTGGGAGGCGACCTCGAGTATGCGGACGAGGTCACCCTGGGCCGGGCCTTCGAAGGCCGCCGAGCCCTCGACTTCTGAGAGCCGAACTTCAGCCCCCTCGCCCCAGCGGCCGCGGCAGGTCACCCGGCCGGGCGAGAGCCGTATCCGGGTGATTGGTCGACGGCCCCACTGATATCCCTGTCCTGTTCACGGGTATCTCCCTGCCTCGGCTCCTGTCCGACGCGCAGGGAGCCGTGAATCTCCGATCACTAGACTGGCTGGTCGATTACCGTGAACCCGATTCCTCAGGAGCGCCGACCGTGGCTTTGATCGTGCAAAAGTACGGCGGGTCGTCCGTCGCTGATGCGGATGCCATTAAGCGGGTAGCCGAACGGATCGTCGCTCAGAAGAAAGCCGGATACGACGTGGTCGTCGTGGTCTCCGCCATGGGCGACACCACTGACGAGCTTCTCGACCTTGCGAAGCAGGTGAGTCCGCTCCCGCCGGGCCGGGAGTTGGACATGCTGCTGACTGCCGGGGAGCGGATCTCGATGGCCCTGGTTGCGATGGCTATCGGGAACTTGGGCTATGAGGCCCGGTCGTTCACCGGTTCGCAGGCCGGGGTGATCACCACGTCGCTGCACGGCAACGCGAAGATCATCGATGTCACCCCGGGGCGGATCAGGGATGCGCTCGCCGAAGGGGCGATCTGCATCGTCGCTGGCTTCCAAGGGGTGTCGCAGGACAGCAAGGACATCACCACGTTGGGCCGCGGTGGTTCGGACACTACGGCTGTGGCGCTTGCTGCGGCGCTCAACGCCGACTTGTGCGAGATCTACACCGACGTCGACGGGGTGTTCACTGCTGATCCGCGTATCGTGCCCTCCGCTCGACGCATCCCCCAGATCTCCTACGAGGAGATGCTGGAGATGGCGGCCTCCGGCGCCAAGATCCTGCATCTGCGCTGCGTGGAGTATGCGCGGCGGTACAACATTCCGCTGCACGTGCGCTCGTCTTTCAGTCAGAAGCCCGGTACCTGGGTCGTCTCGGAAGTTGAGGAAACCGAAGGCATGGAACAACCGATCATCTCCGGCGTGGCGCATGACCGGAGCGAAGCCAAGATCACGGTTGTGGGGGTGCCCGACCGTGTCGGCGAGGCAGCAGCGATCTTCAAGGCGCTGGCCGACGCTGAGATCAACGTGGACATGATCGTGCAGAACGTGTCCGCGGCTTCCACGTCGCGTACGGACATTTCTTTCACTCTGCCTGCCGACTCGGGGCAGAACGCGCTGGCCGCGTTGAAGAAGATCCAGGACAAGGTCGGTTTCGAGTCGCTGCTGTACAACGACCGGATCGGCAAGGTGTCGCTGATCGGCGCGGGGATGCGCTCCTATCCGGGGGTGACTGCTCGGTTCTTTGACGCTGTGGCCCGCGAGGGCATCAACATCGAGATGATTTCCACTTCCGAGATCCGCATCTCGATCGTGGTGGCGCAGGACGACGTGGACGCCGCAGTGGCCGCCGCGCACCGTGAGTTCCAGTTGGACGCCGACCAGGTCGAGGCCGTTGTGTATGGAGGTACCGGCCGATGAGTAACCGTCTTCCCACTCTCGCCGTTGTGGGGGCCACCGGTGCGGTGGGCACTGTCATGTTGGACATTCTTTCCACGCGTAAGAACGTGTGGGGGGAGATCCGCCTGGTGGCGTCGGCCCGGTCTGCGGGCAAGCGGCTCACGGTCCGCGGCGAGGAGGTCGAGGTTCAGGCTATTTCCCCGGAGGTCTTCGACGGGGTCGACGTGGCCATGTTCGACGTCCCCGACGAGGTGTCCAAGGAGTGGGCGCCGATCGCGGCGGAGCGGGGCGCGGTTGTCGTGGACAACTCTGGTGCGTTCCGTTTGGACGACGACGTGCCGCTGGTGGTGCCTGAGGTCAACGCCGAGCAGGTGCGCAACCGTCCGCGCAACATCATCAGCAACCCGAACTGCACGACCCTGTCGATGATTGTGGCGATCGGGGCGCTGCACCGGGCCTACGGGCTGACGGACCTGGTGGTGAGCTCGTACCAGGCGGCGTCCGGTGCGGGCCAGCAGGGGGTCGACACGCTGTACGACCAGATCGCCAAGGTGGCGACGGACCGCACGTTGGGTACTCGTGCGGGGGATGTGCGGGCTGCGGTGAGCGACTTGGGTCCGTTCCCGGCGCCGCTGGCGTTGAACGTGGTGCCGTGGGCGGGGTCGTTGAAGGACGACGGCTGGTCGTCGGAGGAGTTGAAGGTCCGCAACGAGTCCCGGAAGATCCTCGGACTGCCTGACCTGCGGGTGTCGGCAACGTGTGTGCGCGTGCCGGTGGTGACCACCCACTCGCTTGCGATCCACGCGACGTTCTCCACGGAGGTGGATGCGGACGAGGCGCGGCGCCTGCTGGCTTCCTCTCCTGGCGTGGTGGTCCAGGACGACCCGGCGAAGGGCGAGTTCCCGACCCCGATTGACGTGGTCGGTACGGACCCGACGTGGGTGGGACGGATCCGCCGTTCGCTGGACGACCCGCGGTCGCTGGACTTGTTCCTGTGTGGGGACAACTTGCGTAAGGGTGCGGCGTTGAACACCGCCCAGATCGCTGAGCTGCTCGCTGAGGAGTTCACCAGCTAGCGCGGTTCTGGTCTGTTTGCGGGGAGGACGGCTGCTCGCCGGTGCGGCGGGTGGCGCGGTCCTCCCCGTTTTTCGTGTCTCGGCGGGGCGTGCTGCGGCCGGTGCGCAGCGGAGGCGGGGGTTGGCGCGGGAGAGAGGGTTCGATGGCCGCAGTCCTTTCCCTGCTTCGGATCCGCTTCATCCGGAATTCCGGTTTTCTTATCCTCGAAAAAGGGGAGAGCAGTTTCTTCTTTTCAACCGGAGAAAAATGTCTTCTATCCCATGAAACGCGGTGATCCGAACTGCAGGGACAGTAAAACAGTTGCAAGGATGTCTGGGGCGAGGTTTCTGTTTACCGGTAGTACGGGCATCGTTTGTTTGGTGCTGTTCAACGTCTGAGGCGATGGCCGGCGACTTGTGTCGTCGGCCATCGTGCGTTGCGGGGGAATGGACGCGGTGTGGCTGCCCGCTGCGGGGGCGGTTGTCCGGACACTGCTATATCGGCCGCTTTGACCAGCATCTTGAGGACTGGCATGTCGCCACGGGCCGGCTAGGGAGGGCCGCGTTCTGCTGCGAGGAGGGTGCAGCGGCCACAGGATCAATTCCGGATCTTGTGTCGGCAACGCCAATCCCAACAACAAAAGAAACCGTAATTCTTGTTTTCATTGCACTCCGTTCCCCTTCTGCACAGGAACGCTTTTCTTTCGGAGATCTCGGAAGGAGAACCAAATTTTCTCTTCCTCTACCTTTCTCCGCTAGTAACGTTGAGAGCCAATTGTTCAAAAAAGAGTCCAGGGCACGGATTTTCTCGTCTGTCTCGACTGGGTTGTGCGGCACTGTTGTGGTGTGCGTCCAGGAGAAAACTCCTGGACGTTGCGATAACGGCTGGCGGCCGCCTATCGGTCGCCGAGGGCACGAGAGAAAGGTATGTCTCAGATGCGGCGAATCATGAAGCTAGCCGCTGTGGGCGCGCTGGCCGCGGGGCTCGTCGGCGCGGGGGCCTCGACCGCCTTCGCCCACGACTACACCGAGATCACCGCCACCAAGACGGCACAGTGTGTCGCTGAGCAGCCAGCAGTCGGCCTCGGCCTGCTCGCCGGGCTGGGCTTGAACGTCAACGCCCTCAACTCGGCGTCCTGCACGGGCAGCGTCAACGTCAACGACAACTAGAAACCGCAATTCTTATTTGCATTAAAAACCATTCCACTGCCCTGAGATAAAAGCGCCGCCTCCCACAGGAGTCTGGGGAGGCGGCGCGTCTTTCTCTCTCCCCCAGATCGCCCGGATTTGCGACGGTCACACTGTGGTTTTGCCGGTAAAGACAATGCAAAACCCGCGTTCCGAAGCGTTGCAGGTAAACCCCCGCATGGCATTGTTGTGCTGCACGGTTTGAAGGATGCTCTCAACCGTCATCGCAGTGAGCTGATGGTCGCTTTTGTCGACCGTCGTTACCGTCATCGAAAGGTATTTGTCATGCGGCGAATCATGAAGCTGGCTGCCGTGAGCACGCTGGCCGCGGGTCTGCTCGGCGCCGGGGC
>SMEW01000046.1_pt1 | contig 15308 bp, 10 predicted proteins | sample 2456341 | NCBI WGS metagenome assembly SMEW01 (sample SAMN10132602, study PRJNA489261) | soil metagenome | isolation source: day120 control-loamy sand soil ammended with composted manure from dairy cow... | place: USA | collected 2015-04-01 | reverse complement strand
TGGTCTGCCCGGAGTTCGTACAGTGCAGGACCTTACGTCGCGGGCCTCGCCCCGAGGTGATGCGGGCGGCCAGCTCCAGCAGTCCCCGCGCGAGATCGGCCGACGACGTCGGAGAACCACATTGGTCGTCCACAACGGACACAGTGTCGCGACGGGACTCCAATTCCATCATGGTCCGCACGAAATTGTTCCCGCCCGCACCGTAAAGCCACGCCGTGCGTACCACCCACGCCCGCGCACCGGAACCGAGGACGGCGTTCTCCCCCGCGGCCTTGGTGCGACCGTACGCGCTGCGCGGCCCCAATGCGTCCTCGGGCTCGTAAGGACGGTCGGCGGTTCCGCTGAACACGTAGTCGGTGGACACGTGCACCAGGGGCACCCCGCGGGAGGAGCACACGGCCGCCAACATCCTCGGCCCGTCGGCGTTCACCGAGAACGCCGTACCCTCGTCCTCCTCCGCCGCGTCGACAGCGGTGTAGGCGGCAGCGTTGATCACCACGGCCCGTCGGCCCGACTGAGCCGCTCCCGTGGCGAGATCGGTCACCGCCTCCACCACGGCTCCGGGTTCGGTGACGTCCAGCTCCGCCGAACCGGGTGCGATCACGTCGATCCGGTCGCCGAGGGCGGCCGCCGCGGCGACCAGATCCCGGCCGAGCTGTCCCCGGCCTCCCGGCACCAGAACCGCGATCCCCGCGCCTTCCGTGTCATCCGATCGACTCATCGCCACCCGCCTTGCCCTCGCATGTGGTCCCGGATTCGGTCCCGGTGCCCGAACAGCGGCGGCTTCAGCGCGCGGTCAGGGCGGCGCGCTCCTTCAACGGCTCCCACCACTGCCGGTTCTCCGTGTACCAGCGCACAGTCTCCGCGAGACCGGTTTCGAAGTCCACCTCCGGCCGGTATCCGAGTTCCGTACTGATCTTGGTGATGTCCACCGAATAGCGTCGGTCGTGGCCCTTACGGTCCTCGACCTGTTCCACCATCTCCCAGTCGGCGCCCACGGCGTCGAGCAGACGTTTCGTCAGGTCACGGTTGGTCAGTTCGGTTCCACCGCCGATGTTGTAGATCTCGCCCGGACGGCCGCGGTCGGCCACGAGCTGGACGCCGCGGCAGTGGTCGTCCACGTGCAACCAGTCCCGGACGTTGAGGCCGTCGCCGTACAACGGAACCCGTTTGCCGTCAAGGAGATTGGTGATGAACAGCGGGATGACCTTCTCCGGGAACTGATACGGACCGTAGTTGTTCGAACACCGGGTGATACACACCGGCAGTCCGTAGGTGCGGTGGAACGACCGCGCGATCAGATCGGAGGACGCCTTGGAGGCCGAATACGGCGAGTTCGGTTCCAACGGATGGTCCTCCGGCCACGAACCCTCGTCGATGGAGCCGTACACCTCGTCGGTGGACACGTGGACGAACTTGCCGACCTCCGCATCGCACGCCGCCTGCAACAGCGTCTGCGTGCCGAGGACGTTGGTCAGCACGAAGTCGGCCGACCCGACGATCGAACGGTCCACATGCGACTCAGCAGCGAAGTGCACCACGAGGTCCACGCCCGTCATGACCTCACGGACCAAGGCGGAATCACAGATGTCGCCCTGGACGAACCGGAACCGAGGACTGTCCGCGACGGGGTCGAGATTGCTGCGGTTGCCCGCGTAGGTCAACTTGTCGAGCACGATGACCTCGGCATCACGCAACGAGTCGTACGCGCCGGACAGCGCCTGCCGCACGTAGTGCGAGCCGATGAAACCCGCGCCGCCCGTGACCAGAACCCGCATCGTGTCCTCCCACAACCTCGCCTTGCCAGGGCAGTGTGCCATGCACGCACGTCCGGCGCGCCAGGCAACCGGCCCGAGTCGAACGGAATGAAAAGCAACGTTTTGGAACTGATGCACGTCTTGTTTCGCGAGACGCCAGTAACCTGACCGGGCGACACACCACGGGGGAGGGGCAGCACGTGACCGACGGGGCACGGGAACCGCTCGACACGCCAGTCATACGAAGCAAGTCCCGGCTTCGCACCATCGGCCTCATCGGCGGCAGAACCCTCGTGTCCTTGCTGTCCGTCGTGGTGTTGGCGCTCACCGCCTACGGCTGGCAGATGATCGGGACCGCACAGTCGAACCTCGCCACGACCGACGTGTTCGACGACCAGGAGCCCGGAGCGAAACCGCTGGACGGCTCCGTCGACATCCTCCTCGTCGGCATCGACAGTCGCACCGACGCGCAGGGCAACCCCCTGCCGCAGGAAGTGCTCGACATGCTCCACGCCGGCAAGGACGAGGGAACCAAACAGACCGACACGATGATCCTGGTGCACATCCCCCAGGACGGCACCAGCGCCACCGCCATCTCCTTCCCCCGGGACTCCTGGGTGGAGCTGGCGGGCGGCTACGGGACCAACCGGCTCAACACCGCGTTCCGCTTCGCCTACAACCACACCCGCAACACCCTGCTCGCCCAGGGGGAGACCGACACCGAGGCGATCGAGAAGCAGGCCGAGGCCGAGGGGCGCAAGAACCTCATCGCCACCATCGAACAGCTCATCGGCCGGCCCGGCATGATCGACCGGTACGCCGAGGTGAACCTGGCGAGTTTCTACGAGATCACCAAAGCCATCGGCGGCATCGAGGTCTGCCTGAAACAACCCGCGAAGGAAGCCAAGTCCGGCATCAACCTCCCCGCAGGAAGGCAGACCATCGAAGGGGTGCAGGCGCTGGCGTTCGTGCGACAGCGCACCGGACTCCCCCGCGGTGACCTGGACCGGATCAACCGGCAGCAGGCGTTCTTGTCCGGCCTCGCCCGCAAGATGCTCTCCAAGGAGATCCTGCTGAACCCGTCACGCCTGTCCGAGGTGATCTCGGCCGTGCAGAAGTCGGTGGTCGTCTCCAAGGACTGGGACCTGCTGGAGTTCGCCCATCAGATGCGCAACCTCTCCGGTGGGCAGATCGAGTTCCACACGGTCCCCGTGGTGCAGGACATGTACGTCAACGGCGCGTCCGTGCTGGAGGTGGACCCCGCGCAGATCAGGGCTTTCATCGACGAATTGGTCCCGAGGGAGACCGAAGGCGATCCGCGCATGGACTCGGTGCCGCAGACGGTGCCGGGCGCGGAGGCCTACACGGTGCACATCTACAACGCCACGGCGGACCCCTCCCTGGGTGAGGCCACGCGAACGCTGTTGGCGAGTCAGGGTTTCGGCGGGGAAAGTTACGCACAATCAGACCCGCAGAACTCCACGGTGATCTACCATGCTCCGGGCGAGCAAGCCGGTGTCGACGCGCTGCGTACGGCTTTGGGCGTGGACTTCGCCGCCCAGGCCGACCCACAGCTGGCCCCCGGAACGCTCAACCTGTACCTCGGCGGGGACTTCACGTTGCCCCCCACGACCCAGGGCGCGGAAAGGCTCACCGGGGTTCAGCCGCTGCGGACCGGGAGTGTGGGGTATCGGGCGCAACAACAGTCGGACACCGGGCAGAGCGCTCCGGAGTCCGGGGAACCCGGTACGGACGAGGGATCGGAGGACGCCGAGGACGGACCGATCACCGCTGGTGGAGTGCCGTGCATCTACTAGGCTGACTCGCTGGTAACCGCACACGGGGTGGGAGGGGAACCACCGTGGACAAGGGTGAGAAGCGCCCTACCACCGAGGGCGAGGAACACGAGGGAGCTTCGCCCGGCCAGATCGAGTCCGAACATGGGTCCGACGCGCGGTCCGATTCCGACGGCGGCATGATCCCCGATCGAAGCGACACCGACGCGGCCGACACCGACTCCCACCCCGGAAGCGACGACAGCGAGAACAGCGACAGGGACCACGACGGTGACGGCGACGGTGACGGTGCTGGCAGTGGTCCCGGCGCGCGAACCGAACCGGAGACCGCCGAGGAAACCGGGGAATCCGGGGCGGGGGAATCCGCTCGACGGCCCGTCGAGGAGCCGGACGCCGCGAGCAGAGCCCCGACCCGTGGACGGGGTCGCAACCGCGGCCGGAAAGCCGCGAAGGCCCTGGTCCGTTCGGTGGGCGCTCTGCTGTCGGTGATCGCGCTGGCCATCACCGGCTACGCCTACTCCACGCTGGACACCCTCCAGGACAACGTCAACACCACCGACGCGTTGCGGCAGAACGACGAACCGGACGACGGCGAACCCCCACCGCCTCCCGAGGACGACGGCGCCACCGACATCCTGCTCGTGGGTACCGATGCGCGCACCGACATGGAGGGCAATCCCCTCCCGCCGCACGTACTCAGACAACTGCGCACCGAGAACAAGCCCGGCATCAGCACGGACACCCTGATCCTGCTGCGGATCCCGCACGACGGCGCGCCCCCGACCGGGATCTCGATTCCCCGCGACACCTGGGTCGCGGTGTCCGGCGACGAACACGCCAAGATCAATTCGGTGTACGGCACGGAGAAGTACCGGACCGCCAACGAACTACGCCGGGAAGGCGTCACCGATCGCTCCGAAGTGGAACGCCGATCCGACCAGGCGGGCCGTGCGGCGCTGGTGCGCACGGTGCAGGAATTCACCCAGGTCCGCATCGACCACTACGCCGAGGTGAACCTCTTCGGTTTCTACCTGATCACCGAGGCACTCGACGGCGTGGAGGTGTGTCTCAACCACGCCACGTTCGACACCGACTCCGGTGCCAATTTCGCGGCCGGACGGCAGACCGTCTCCGGCGGGGAGGCGCTGTCGTTCGTACGGCAACGCAACAATCTGCCCCGCGGTGACCTCGACCGGATCCAGCGGCAACAGGCGTTCTTGGCGTCCGCGCTCAACAAGGTGTTGTCGGCGGGCACTCTCACCGACACCGGCAAGTTGAAGAAGCTGGCCAACGCCCTGCGACGCTCGCTGGTCCTGGACTCCGACCTGGACCTGCTGAAGTTCGCCAGGCAAACCCGCGGGATCGCGTCGGGGGACTTCTCGTTCGTCACGATCCCCGTCGTCGACATCGCCGCGTGGAGCCCGGACGGGAAGCAGAGCATCGTGCAGGTCGACGTGGAGGAAGTACGGAAGTTCATCGCCGGTGTCGTGGAGCAGGGCGACGGACGAGGCCGGGACGACCGGACGGCGGGGGAACGACCTTCCGGGGGTGGATCGGCACCGCAGAACGACGGCACAAAGATCACCGCCGACGGCGTGACGTGTGTGAACTGACTGCGGACACGACTACGTGGGCTGCGGACACGGCTGCCCAGCCTGCGGACACGGTGCGGCTTCACTCGGTGTGGGGCGTTAGCGTGGTCGCATGAGCCTCACCGAGCACTTGTTGCGGCCGCTGCTGTCGTCCTCGGCGGCCCGGCCAGCGATCACGCACTACGACGACGCCGACGGCAGCCGGATCGAGCTCTCGGTGGCCACCCTCGCCAACTGGGCGGCGAAAACCGCGAACTGGCTCGTGGAGGAATTCGACATCGAGCCGGGAGACGAGGTCGCCGTCGACCTGCCCGCACACTGGCAGACGGCGGGGGTGCTGTTCGGTGCCTGGTGGTGTGGCGCGCACGTCGTCCAGGGTCCCGCCGAGGCGGCCGTCGCCTTCGTCGGTCCGGACGCCGACGGCAGCGCGGCGGACGCGACGGCGATCGTCGCCCTCGACCCACTCGGTCGGGGACTCACCACGGAACCACCCGACGGCGCGTTCGACTACCTGTCGGAGGCACGGGCGTGCGGGGACGACTTCTCCCCCTTGTTCCCCGTCGACGACGACACGCCGGCATTGCTCGGCATCACCGTGGCCGAGTTGACCGCTCGCGCTCGGGAACGCGCGACGGCGTTGGGCATCGGCGAGGGCGACCGGGTGTTGTCCACCCGCGCGTGGACGCTGCCCGACGGGGTGGTGGACGCGGTGCTGGCGCCGGTGGCGGCGGGTGCCCATCTGGTGCAGGTGACCAACGCCGACCCGGTCAAGGTCGCCGAGCACCGCGACACCGAACGCACCACCGTCGAATTGGGCTAAACAGCCGGCGACCGAGCGGACCGCCCCCGGTGGAAGGCTTCGGTGAGCGGACCGCCACCGCGGGCGGACGTCTTTCCACCGTCGTCCCGGCTCGCCGGGGCCGGCCCGTTGGGCGACCGGGTCGCCGTCGCGGAACACCTGTGGTCTTCCCGACGGCCGTGCGGTAACGGACGAGTCCGCGGGCTGTGGGATGCCGACGTCGGACCGCGCCGGCGCGTGCTGTTCGTTTGTACCCACAGCCCGGTGTGCGCCGGAGCGGTTTGTGCGGGCGGACCAATGGCTTTACTCCACCCGGTCCGTACTCCTTGTTCGGTCCGGGACGGCTTCGTACCGTCGAGTGATGTCGAACACAACGGTGCCGCATCCTCCCGGACTTCCGACGTCGTTGACCTACCCCGACGCGCCCGTGGGATCGCTGCTCGCGGGCGCCGCGTCCCGCTATCGCGACCGGATCGCGTTCCGACACGCGGACGAGGAACTGAGCTTCTCCCAGCTGTGGTCCTCCGCGTGTCGCTTCGGCAACGCCCTGCGGGAGCGCGGTGTGGGGCCCGGCGACACCGTCGCGCTGCACCTGCCGAACTGCCTGGCCTTCCCGATCGCCTATTACGGGACCCTGCTGGCGGGTGCGACGTTCAGTCCGGCCAATCCGCTCCTCCCGCCGAAGGCGTTGGCCGAGCAGCTCGCCGACGCTGACGCGCGGGTCGTGGTCACCCATGGCGGGGTGGCCGACGCACTGTCGGGATTGGACATCGAACTGGTGCTGACCTACCGGCCTCGGGAAGCGGCGGCGCTGGACTTCGAGAAGTTCATCGCCGACGCGCCCGAGGACCGCCCCGACGTCGAGATCGACGCGGCCCGGACCCTCGCGCACCTGGGCTACACCGGTGGTACGACGGGGCGGTCGAAAGGAGTGCGGTTGACCCACCGCAACGTGGTCGTCAACGCCCTGCAGTACGTGTGCTGGGGCTCAGGATCGGTGCCCGCCCTCGACGACGCGGGGGAGGTCACGGTCACTCAGATCGGCGACGAGACCGAATGGACCACACCACTGGGTACGGGCGTGAGCATCAACCTCACGCCGTGGTTCCACGCGATGGGGATCGGCGGTCTCAACATCGGCGTGCTCAGCGGGGCGAGCGTCACGATCCACGACCGGTTCGACCCGCGTTCCTACATCGCCGACGCCGAGCGGTTGCGGGTGACGTCGATGAGCGGTGCACCCGCTCTGTTCGCCGCGCTGCTGGCCTGTCCGGATTTCCACACCGCCGATCTGTCGTCGGTGCGGGGGATCACCTCGGGGGCGGCGCCCATGCCGCGTGCGATGGGTGAAGCGTTGCTCGCCCGCTTCCCCGACGCGGTGATCACCGAGGGATATGGCCTCACCGAGGTGACGATGGGGGCCACGATCGCGCCGAGTTGGCGTTCCGGTGTGCGCAAGGTGGGCACGGTGGGCGTGCCGATCTTCGACACGGAAGTCAAGATCATGTCCATGGACGGCGTCGAGGAACTGCCGCCGAACACGCCGGGCGAGGTGTACCTGCGCGGTCCGCAGGTGATGCAGGGCTACCACAACCGCCCGGAGGAGACCGAGGCCGTGTTCGCCGACGGCTGGTTGCGCACCGGCGACATCGGGATGCTCGACGACGACGGCTATCTGTCTATTGTGGATCGAGCTAAGGACATGCTCCTCTACAAGGGCTACAACGTGTATCCCCGGGAGCTGGAGGAGTTGCTGACGGCCCTGCCCGGGGTGGCGGCGGCCGCCGTGGTGGGGCGTCCCGACCCGAACGTCGGTGAACTACCCGTCGCGTTCGTGGTGCGCGCGCCGGGCCAGGACGGGATGACGCCCGACGCCCTCATGCAAGCCGTCAACGAGCAGGTACTGCCCTACAAACGGATACGGGAGGTCCGTTTCGTCGACGCGATCCCCACCTCCGCCGCCGGGAAGGTCCTCAAGCGGCGGCTGCGGGAACAGCTCTAGGAACCGGCGCCCCTCACCCGTCGACCCGCGCGCGCAAAGCGGCGTCCTTGTCGAGCACCTGCTGTTCGAGGTCGTCCTGGAAACGTTCCATACGTCCGCGCAGCGCGACATCGGAGACGGCGAGCATCCGCACGGCCAACAGGCCCGCGTTGCGCGCCCCACCCACCGAGACGGTGGCGACCGGGACCCCGGCGGGCATCTGCACGATCGACAACAACGAGTCCAGTCCGTCGAGGTGCTTCAACGGGACGGGCACGACGATCACCGGCAGCGGTGTCGCCGCGGCGACCATGCCCGGCAGGTGCGCGGCCCCGCCGGCCCCCGCGATGATCACTCGAAGGCCGTGTTCGGCGGCGGAACGCGCGTAGTCGAGCATGCGCTGCGGTGTGCGGTGCGCCGAGTAGACGCCCACCTCGTACGGGACTCCGAATTCGTCGAGCGCCTCGGCGGCGGCCTGCATCACCGGCCAGTCCGAGTCGCTGCCCATGATGATGCCGACGCAAGCCCTAGCCACGTACTGCTCCTTCTCCCACGAAGAACGATCGATTGGTGAACGACGTTGCGTTTGCTCAGTGAGCGCTGTAGCCGTCGAGCCACTCGGCGTGCGACAGCCAATGGGCCGCTAGCTTCGCGCGTTGTCTGGTCTCGCCGATCGGGCCGAGCACGTTGACGTGGCCGAGCTTGCGTCCCGGCCGCTCCCCCTTACCGTAGAGATGGACTCGCACGTCGGGGAAGCGGGCGAAGAGGTGATGCACCCGCTCGTCGAAGCTCATCGCCGGTGTCTCGGGCGCTCCGAGGACGTTGGCCATCACGGTGGGAGACAACAGTTCCGTGACCCCGAGCGGATAGTCCAACACCGCCCGCAGGTGTTGTTCGAACTGAGAGGTGCGGGACCCGTCCATGGTCCAATGACCGGAGTTGTGCGGCCGCATGGCCAGTTCGTTGACCAGAAGACCGTCGTCGGTGTCGAACAACTCCACCGCGAGCACACCCACGACGCCGAGTTCGGCGGCGATCCGCAACGCCAACTCCTGCGCCTGCTGGGTCCGCTGTTCGGTCAACCCGGGCGCGGGCGCGAGGACCTCGGTGTTGATGCCGTTGCGCTGCACGGTCTCCACGACCGGCCACGCCGAGCCCTGCCCGAACGGCGAGCGGGCCACCAGCGCGGACAGTTCCCGCCGCATGGCGACCTTCTGCTCCACCAACAGCCGCGTACCCGCGTCGAGGAGTTCGGGCACCAGCGCTCGCGCCTCGTCGGGCGAGGCGACCATCCACACACCGCGGCCGTCGTAGCCACCGGTGGCGGCCTTGAGCACGACGGGCCAGGCATGGGACTCCCCGAACTTGAGCACGTCGTCGACCCCGGTGATCGCCGCGAACGCGGGTACCGGGAAGCCTTGGGCGGCCAACCGTTCGCGCATCAGGAGTTTGTTCTGCGCGAAGGTGAGGGCGGCCGAGCCCGGACGCACCACGACCCCGTCCGCTTCGAGGGCCGCCACGTGCTCACCGGGCACGTGTTCGTGGTCGAACGTCAGAACGTCGACACCACGCGCGAACGAGCGCAGCGCCTCCAGGTCGGTGTGCTGCCCGAAGGTGACGTCGCCCGCCACGAGGGCGGCGGAGTCGTGCTCGCTCACGGCGAGCACGCGCAACGACTGGCCGAGGCCGATGGCCGCCTGGTGGGTCATCCTGGCGAGCTGACCGCCACCCACCATGCCCACGACGGGCAGTCCTGTTCGGGTGTCCATGGTGAATCCAGACTAAGGGAACTCAGTTCGGCCGCGCCGGTCGACCGTCCGCTCCGGCGGCCGCCACAGCGATCCGCCTACGGCGGGTCAGCCATCGGATGCCGAGCGCAGCGGCCAGCATCACCGGGACCAACAGGTAGGCGCTGCCGAGCACGAACTGCCAGACCTCCCAGTGCAGTTCGAGGTTACGGCCGTTGGGCAGCACCAGCAGTACACAGCTGACGAACACGACGGTCACCGAACCGGCCAGCACCCAGCTGCGCCACGCCGTGGTGGGATTGGTCCGCGGCAACCGAGCCACGAGCGCGACGATGAGCGGAACCGCCCACACCCAGTGGTGGGACCACGACACGGGCGAGACCAACAACGCGTAGAACGCCGTGACCAGCAGCGCGTACAGGTGTTGTCCGCGCCGGTGGAACCGCAGCATCACCCACACCGCGAACGGGGCCAACAGCGCACCGATACCGAGCGCCGCCGTGGAGGCCCACGGCGCCAGGTCGGTGACCCGGTTGAGCAGACCGTTGAGCGACTGGTTGCCCGCCCAGTGCATGGGGCCGATCCGACCCTGGTTGAACACCGTGTGCGTCCAGAACCGCGTGGCGTCGGCGGGCACGATCACGAACATCAACGCCTGAAGTCCCGCGAACGTGGCCAGCGCCCTCGCGGCGTCCCACTTCCTGCCGGTGAACAACAGGTGCGGGATGAAGATGAGCGGGGTGAGTTTGACGGCCGCGGCCACCCCCACGAGCACACCGCCCCAGCGGCTGTCGCGCCGGCACACCACCAGCACGTCCAGCATGACCAGCGCCATCAGGATGATGTTGATCTGGCCGAGGAAGACCGTGCGCCACACGGGTTCCAACCCGAAGAACACGATCGTGAAGATCAGCGTGGCCCGCGCGGGCGAGGCCCATCGCGGCAACTCACCGACGAGGCGGGGCAACGAGGCGATCGTCACCCGGACCACCAGGGCCAAGGCCAGGAAGGACACGGCCGAGACCACGCCCCACGCGACCTGCACCGGGAAGAACGCCAGTGGTGTGAACAACAGCGCCGCCGCGGGCGGATAGGTGAACGGCAACAGCGCCCACCACGGTTCGGAGCCGAGGGTGTCTCCCTCGTAGAGCGGCTCGCCCTGCAACAGCGTCAACGCGCCGGCCCGATACACCGCGCTGTCGACGCCCAACCGCCAATCGAACACCCAGCCCAGCACGCCCGTCACCACGGCGAGGACGGGCAGTAGCGCGAGCAGCGCCACCGAACGTGGCCGGACGGACAACCTGCCGAGCGACTCCCGCAACGACAGGTGCTTCTCCCCGCCCGCCGTCTGAATCTGAGTATCCGTGGTGGACAAGACGCGTCACCACTCGTCACACATCGGCTGCCTCACGGACACAAGGAAATCACGGAACGGCATACCGGGGGACGGCAACCCCGAAAGCCTGTGGCGCCCGCCCACTCGCCTCGGATTGCCCCTCGCTCCCGCGGGTCCACCGATGGCGTGAAGGCTGGCGTCACGCTTTCGGAATGAGCGGACCCAAGGCAAGCTCCCCTCGGGTGGGTCCGTCAGACTGACCGCACCCCGACGCATACAGCCGAGGTTCTTCACCGGGGAGAAAGGACAACCGTGGCCACCGACTCCGCGAGCCCACACGGTCGCAGTGACGCCGACCTGATCGCGTCGGTCCGTGCGGGCCGGATCGAGGAGTACGGCGCCCTCTACGAACGTCACGTGAAGGCCGCCACCCGGCTGGCCCGGCAGTGGTACCCGATGGACCGGGTAACGGCCGACGAGGTCGTCGCGGAGGCGTTCGCCACGGTGCTCGACACCCTTCGCGAGGGCAAGGGCCCGGACAGCGCTTTCCGGGTGTACCTGTTGAGCACGGTGCGCGCGACGGCCGCCGACCGTGTTCGGGGGGCGAAGCCGATCGGCGGTGCCACCCTCTCCCCCACACCCGCGGAGTCGGAACGGACGTCACCGACCGGGTACGAGACGTCGTTCCCCCCGTCCGCCGTCCCCTCCACACCGTCCTCAGCGTCCCCGGCGTCCCCGCAGGCCTCGGCCGATCTCGCGTTCGGAGACCGGGAACACCTGGAACGCAGCCTCATCGCGCGAGCGTTCTCCCGGTTGCCGGAACGTTGGCAGGCCGTGCTGTGGCACACGGTGATCGAACAGGAATCACCGTCGGACATCGCGCCCCTGTTGGGGTTGTCGCCCAACACCGTGTCGGCACTGGCCTATCGAGCGCGCGAGGCACTGCGGCAGGAATGTCTGCGAGCCCACCTGGCCGAAACATCGGCACACCGATGTCGGGCCACGGCCTCCAAACTCGGCGTGTGGGCACGTGACGGCCTGTCGCTTCGGGAACGCGCCCAGGTGGAGCAGCATCTCGATCACTGTGCTCGCTGTCGGGCGCTCGCCGACGAACTGGCGGACGTCAACGCCTCCCTCCGCGGTGTGGTGGCCCTCCTCGTCCTCGGCGGCGCGGCGTTCGGTTATCTCGCCGCCACCGGTGGGGTGGCCTCGGCCGTCACCACGGGGTCTCCCGCTGCGGTGACGGGGCCACGGCACTTCCTCGGCGTCGCCGTGTCCGGAGTCGCCTTGGCCACGGCCATCGCCGTCGCGTTGACCGCGGGTGGGGTCAACGGCGCTCCGGTGGCACAGCAGTCACCAGAGCCCACCCACGAGCAGCAACCGCCGACGACATCGCCCCCGTCGGCACCCTCGGTGTCGCCGTCGCCGTCCACCGAGCTCCCTTCCCCGCAACCGTCGTTGCCCGCACTGCCGGTCCCGCGGCCGGAGGCCGGTTCGTACCAACCGCCGAAAGCCTCCGAGCCGATCCCACCCCCACCGCTGCCGCATCCACCCTCGGACGGCGCGGACACCGAGGAACCCCGACGACCGCCCACGACACCCCCGCCGTCCGGGGGAGTCGGAGACGACATGCTCCCGCCGAGTCCCCGACTCACGGCGTCGGCTCCCCGGGACGGGGTCACCTTGGACGCGGGTGGCGAGGCCGCTGGACTCGACATCACCGTCCGCAACGACGGAGACGCCGTCGCGGAAGGCATCACCGTGGAACTGCGGCTGCCCGACGGGGTGACGGCCGTCGACGCCCCCGACGACGGGGACGACGAGGACGGCGGAGACGACGGTCAGGACGATGACGACGCCGGCGCCGAGGATGGTGCCGAGGACTCCGGCACACCCGACGAGGACGGCACCGAAGACGGTGTCACCCAACTCGCCGCCGAGACCGCCACGGGCCCCGCCGACGGAACGGCCCGCAGCGGTTCCCCGGCCCGAGCGCGAACCGGCTCCGGCACAGCGACGGCGGATGAGGGAACGGCGGGCAAGGAGGTGACCTGCCCGGCGGGGGAAGGCACGGTCACCTGTGTCGTCACAGACCCACTTGAACCGGACGAATCGGCACTCCTGCGGTTCCGTGTCGCGGCCTCCTCCACGGCCTCCTCGGGCGCGGCCGTGGGAACGGTGACCGCCGCGGACACGGACCCGGCTCATTTCACGGTTCCGATCACCGTCAACCGGGACGCCGCGGACCTCGACGTCTCCTCGGCGGGCGAGTACCTGCTCGTGAAACTACGCAACGAAGGGGTCCGGCAGGCCGACGCGACCGTGACCCTGACCGTGCCCGCCCGGCTCCTCACCACCCATCGCCTGGAGTGTGAGACCGGATCCGACGATGACCCGCTGCGGTGTGAATCGCGCCGTCCCCTCGCCCCGGGCGGCACCGCGCGGCTGTGGCTCCGTCTCCCCCACTCCCACGACGGCGCGGTGACGGTCATCGGCACGGTCGGGGACGCCACCGTGACGGAGACGGTCGAGCCGAGCCCGTCGCTGCCCGACCTGCCCGGCCCGGTCCTGCCGGGTGCCCCCGACGCCGAGACCCCGCCTCCCGAACCCACCAGGCCCACCGAGGACCCCGCGTCCACCCCGGCCGCGACGACCCCGGAGGACCCGGCCGACACGATCACCGTGACTCCGACGCCGAGCCCCACATCGCAGAAGCACGCGTGGTCGCCGCTGGCCGAACTCCGGAAGTGGTTCTCCAGACGGGCCGGGCGACGCATTCGGCCACGTCAAGCTACGTAGACTTCGGGCGTGGCCGTCGTCGAATCCGTTCTCGCCCGCGTGCCCGAACCACTGCGCTCGGTGCTGGTCAAGCACCGGGAACTGGTGAAGTTCGTGGTGGTCGGCAGTACGACGTTCGTGGTCGACAACGGCATCTGGTACCTGCTGAAGCTCACCATCCTGAACACGAAGCCGACCACGGCCAAGGCCATCGCGATCCTCATCGCGACCATCGTGTCCTACGTACTGAACCGCGAGTGGTCCTTCCGGACCCGAGGAGGCCGGGAACGCGCCCACGAGGCCACACTGTTCTTCCTGGTCAGCGGCGTAGCCGTCGCGATCAACCTGGTCCCGCTCTACATGTCGCGGTACGTGTTGAACCTGGAAGTGCCGCACGTGTCGCTGTTCGTCCAGGAGATCGCCGACTTCGCCAGTGGGTCGGTCATCGGCATGCTGTTGGCCATGGCGTTCCGCTTCTGGGGCTTCCGCCGCTGGGTGTTCCCCGACGAGCTCGGTAGGAAGCGTCGCGAGACAACCACCGACGACGCGCCGACCACGGTCCCCCGGCACTAACCGTCGAACCGTCCCTCGCCCCGCCCGGCCTAGCGCGGTACCCGTTCAGCGGGCCAACTCACTCCGGCGACGTCACTGGGCCGCGGTACCCGAAGGAACAGGCTGAACGTCGCCGGGCTTCGCACCGACAACTCCAGCCGTCCCCCGTCGGCCTCGGCCAAGGCCCGCGCCAACGCAAGCCCCACCCCTGTGGAACCGGCACCGGAGAAGCCGCGTTCGAACACGTGCGCGGCCAGGTCGTCCGGGATGCCCGTGCCCCCGTCCTGGACCTGCACCACCACGGTGTTGTCGTTCTCCCCCCGGCGCGCGGTCACCGTCACCGTTCCGGCGCCGTGTTTGATCGAGTTGTCGAGCAGCACGCCCAGGATCTCCTTCAACCGACCCGGCGTGGCCCTGGCCCACAACCCTTCACCGGCCTTGAGTCGAAGCGTCCGGTTACGTCGTTTGAACAGCTGCCGCCATTCGTCGACGATCTCGCTCAACAATCCGGACAGATCGATGGGTTCCGCACCCACTTCACTGGCGGCACGAGCGGCGGCCAACAGCTCGTCGAGCACCTCCGTCAACCGGTCGGCCTGCTCCTGGACCGCACGCGCCGACTCGGTGACCTCCGGATCGGGGTGTGCGGTCAACGGTTCCAACTGCAGCTGCAACGCGGTCAACCGACTGCGCAACTGGTGCGACACGTCACCGACGAGCTGCCGCTCCCGTTGCACCAACTGGGCCAACGCCGTGGCCGAGGCGTCGAGGGCGTCTGCCACCATGTCGAGTTCCGGCACCTCGTAGCGACGCCGGTCGGGGCGGAAGTCACCGCTGCCGAGCCGAGCCGCACGGTCGGCCACGTGTCGCAGCGGTTGGGCGAGTCTACGGGCGGTGACGGTCGCCACCACGGTTCCCATGCCCACCGACAACACCACCACCTTGTGGCCCTCGCCCGCGGCGGCG
>SMEW01000194.1_pt1 | contig 16391 bp, 15 predicted proteins | sample 2456341 | NCBI WGS metagenome assembly SMEW01 (sample SAMN10132602, study PRJNA489261) | soil metagenome | isolation source: day120 control-loamy sand soil ammended with composted manure from dairy cow... | place: USA | collected 2015-04-01 | reverse complement strand
GCGGTCGAGGGCGTGCCCGTGTTGTTCTCCAGTCACCAGCTCGCGATCGTCGAACAGCTCTGCGACGATCTGGTGATCATCTCGGGTGGGACGATCGCGGCTCAGGGCGATCGGGAGGAATTGCGTTCCCGCTACGGCGGTTCGCGGTACGAGCTCGTCGTCGACGACGACGCGGGATGGCTCCGGGACCTGCCCGGAGTGCGCATCCTCGATCTGGACGGTCCTCGGGCGGTGTTCGAATTGGACGGTGCTGGGACCGGTGATCAGGACGTGTTGCGGGCGGCGTTGGGCCGAGGCGCGGTGCGCAGTTTCACGCCCGTGCTGCCTTCGTTGGACGAGATCTTCAAGGAGGTCATCTGATGAGCGTCACCACGCAGGATCCGCAGCACCGCATCGGTGACGCGAGTGAACGGGCCGGGAAAGGGACGTCGTTCGCCGCCGCGACATGGTTGGTGGCCGAGCGGGAGATCAAGTCGTTCGTCCGGACGAAGGGTTTCTGGATCGGCTTCAGCGTGATCATCGTGGCCCTGTTCGCGACCTCCATCCTGCCGAAGGTGTTCGCGAGCAGCACGAGCGTCGCCGTGGTGGACTCCTCGGCGAACGCGGTGTTGGGGCAGGCCGAGATCGAGGTTGTCTCCGTGACCGATGTCGCCGCCGCGGAGGACCTCGTCCGCGAGGAGGAGGTCGACGCCGCCGTGGTGCCGGACCCCACGGGGGAGTCGGTCACGGGGGTGCGAGTGATCGCGTTGTCGTCCCCGCCCTCGGAGGTCGTCGCGGCGCTGGGCACGACCCCGCCCGTGGACCTGTTGGAGGAGTCCGAGGTCGGACACGGGGAACGAACGCTGGTCATCATGGCGTTCGCGCTCCTGTTCCTCATGTTCGGTATCGGCGGGGTCGCCATCGCGCAGAGCACGGTGACGGAGAAACAGACCCGCATCGTCGAGATCCTCGTGGCGACGGTTCCGGTCCGGGCGCTGCTCGCGGGCAAGATCCTGGGACATGCGCTGCTGACGCTCGGTCAGGTCGTCGTGGTGGCGATCGCGGCGCCGATCGCGGTGCGGCTGGGTGACCACGGAGAACTGGTGACGGTGCTGCTGCCCGCGCTCGGCTGGTTCGTGCCGTTCATGTGTCTGGGCTTCCTGCTGCTGGCCGCGATGTGGGCGGTGTCGGGGGCGGTCGTGAGCAGGCAGGAGGACCTGGGCTCGAGCATGAGTTTCGTGATGTTGCTCGTCATGGGCCCCTACTTCGCCGTGTTGATGTTGTCGGACAACGCGACGGCGATGACCGTGCTGTCGTTCGTGCCCTTCTCGGCACCTGTGGCGATGCCGGTACGGGCGTTCACCGAGGATGCGCAGCCCTGGGAGGCGCTGGCGTCCCTGGGCGTGCTCGCGGCCTCGGTCGTGGTGATCACCGTGCTCGCGGCTCGGTTGTACTCGGGTGCGTTGCTGCAGACGAAAGGCAAGGTCGCCTTGACGAAGGCGTGGGCACGCGCGGAATGACCGCATAGGACCGACCCGGGGTGGTAGGAGGCCACCTTCCCCGCGTGGACCGCGGTGGAAGGTGGCCTTCGTTCTCGATCAGGAGACGGGGGTCGGTTCAGCAGCGTGGTCTGGGCGCTGTTTTCAGCAGGTGTTCAGCAACTCGTTCAGCGCGGCCACCTCGTCCTGGCTGACGGTGAGGTCGTAGCGGTATTTCACGTCGACCCACGACCGCGCGTACATGCACCAGTAGCCGGTGTTGTCCGGACGCCATTCCTCCGGCCCTGAGTCGCCTTTGGACATATTGCTCGATCCCGAGACGGCGATGAGCTGGGAGGAACCGAGGTCGTTGGCGAATTGCTCGCGCTTGCTCTGGTTCCAGTCACGTGCCCCGGTACGCCATGCCTCGGCGAGGGGGACGACGTGGTCGATGTGCACGTCCGAGGAGTCGGAAAGCCACTGGGCGTCGTACACGCTGTACCAGCTTCCGCCGGTCGGTCGGCAGTCGTCGTCGACCGTGACGTTCGTGCCGTCACGCTGCAACACGGTTTCCCGGGTGTCGCAGGTGCCGTTCTGGGAGGACCAGTGTGGGAAGAGGTCGCGGTCGTACCCGTCCATGGAACCGTCGGGGGCGACGGTGAGTTGGGCGAGGTGGTCACGGGTGACCGCTTCCCCGGGCGGAGTGGGTGGATAGGCGAGAGCGGGTTGGGCCAGAGGTCCTGTGACGAGGACGGCCGCGCCGACGGCGGCGACGGCGGCGAGGGCCGCGAGACGACGCACGGCAAGCTCCTTTGTGAAGAACGAGGCCGGAGGGTGCCTCGATCATGCGTGCCGGAGTGTCGTCGCCGGAACCGACGGGAGTAGGGAATAGGCGAAACGCTATCTCGTCGCGAGAGGACCGAGAGCCGCACACGCCGCATCGAGGGCGGCGGTCCGTAAGGTCTCGACGTCGGTGTCGCCGAGAAGCACCAGGCAGTCGCCGAGCCCGCCGAGCGCCACGATCGCGCGTGCCTGTGCGGAGACATCGGCCTCCGGCCCGGCGAGTAGTGCCACCAGTCGTCGCCGCCAGTTCACGATCCGCTCCACCAGTCCGGTCTCGCTCAGTGCGCCGAGGTCCCGGAGCAGGAACGTCATCACCGCGCGATGGCGGTACGAGACGTCGAAGTATCGGCCCAGCAGGGCACGGGGATCGGGGGTGCGATCGTGGTGCTCGTCGTCGGCGAGGAGCGCCTCCACGTCATCGATGAGCGGTTGCACCAGGCTTACCACCAGCTCTTCGCGGGAGGAGAAGTGGTAGTACAGCGCCGGTTTCGTCAGACCGAGGTGCTCCGCGATCTGTCGGAGGCTGGTGTTTTGCACACCCTGTTTCGTGAACAGCTCCAGCGCCGTGGCTTGGATGCGTTCGCGGGTTCCGCTGGTTCTCGGGCGGGCCATGGTCTGCACCCTAGCGCGTTGACCTACCGGCAGGTAAACTCACTTACCTTCCGGTAGGTACCGCGAGCAGCGCCATCGCGGCGGCGTAGATCGCCCCGAGCAGGGTGACCTCGCGCACGCCGCGACCGCGGCTCGGTCTCGGCGGACACGCTGTCGACCTGTTCGAGCCCGCCATGGAGGTCGCGTCTCGGATGGGCCTGGTGTCCGCCTTGCGTGAGGCCCGGACGGAGTCCGAACTCCTCGTGCTCGAACGGCCGGGCAGACCGGCGGCCGAGCTTCGGTTGAACGCCGTGGTGCCCGCCTTCGACGATGACAAGCACGTCGAAATCCTGCGGGGTGAACTGGCGACGATCCTGCACGGAGTGACCCGTGACGACGTCGAGTACCGTTTCGGCGACTCGATCCGTACCCTCGCCGAGGACGCCACCGGTGTGGACGTCACCTTCGAATCCGGGGAGACTCGACGGTTCGACCTGGTGGTGGGTGCCGACGGTCTCCATTCGAGGGTCCGGGAGTTGGTGTTCGGCCCCGAATCCGAGTTCCGACACGACCTCGGCGGGTACTTCGCCGTGTTCTCGCTGCCGAATTACCGCCGGCTCGTCGGGAAGATCGTCCTCCACCTGGATGTGAACCGCATGGCGGCGGTGTATCCGGTGCGGCAGACGAAAGATGCCCGTGCTGTGCTGATGTTCCGCAGCGACACCACGTCACAGCCCGACCACCGTGATGTCGCCGCGCAACGTGAGTTGGTTCGAAAGACGTACGCAGGGCAAGAGTGGGAGCTGCCTCGCCTGCTTGCCGCGATGGACGACGCCGACGACTTCTACCTCGACACCATCAGTCAGATTCGCATGCCGTCGTGGTCGCGGGGCCGGGTCGTGCTCGTCGGCGACGCGGGTTACTCGCCGGGCCCCGCCGTGGGCGGCGGGACCACGCTGGCGATGGTCGCTGCCTACGTACTGGCACACGCGTTGGAAGAGGCGGACGGCGACCACGCGAATGCGTTCGCGGTCTATGAGTCCCGTATTCGGGACTACGTGCGACTATGCCGCGACGCCGCGCCGCGCGTACTGCGCAACGGTGTTCCTCGCAACCGAGTTCACCGCGCGATCGCCGAGACCTCCCTGCGTTTGCTGCCACGATTGCCAGATCGAGTGCGAAGCCGGATATTGGCCGGCGGGATCAGCAGCGCGTTGTCGTCGTTCGCCCTGCCGGAGTGACCGCCGATCCCGGCATCGGCACGATTCACACCGTTGTGGACGGACGCGGTACGGCAGGCGGTCTTCTCATCGGTGGTCCCCGTGAGTGCGCCGGGACACGATCGCGCTCACCACACGAACGCGAAGACCCCGCCACCACCGACGAGTCCGAGCACCGATCCCACCACCACCTGCGCGGTGGTGTGGTCCTGCAAGCGCACTCGGGACCATCCCACCGCCCCCGCACGAGCAGCAACGACCACAGCCACGGCGTGTACGTCACCGCCAGGATCGCGACCGCGCCGGCGGCGACGGCGGCGTGCATCGACACCTTCCACCAGATCGTGATCGCGCTCGTCACCACCAGGCACACCAACATGGCGATGTCCAGCGCCACCACCAGCCACGGGGCGTCCAACACCAGAAGCAACGCGAGCCCGAGTCCGCTCAATGCGATCAGTGTCGACAGCGGCACCAACCTGCCCTCGCGGTTCCGTACGTGGTGCCCGTCCCAACGTCCCCGCCGAGCGCCCCACACGATCACCCCCATGGGGATGACACTGCTGGTCAAAGCGACCAGCAGACCCCACGCGGCCGCGGCGGGCAGCGCATGCGTCGCCTCCCACGCGACCGTGCCCGACAACACGATCACGATCACCCAGGGGGCGAATACCTCACTCAGCACCTTCGCCCACAACGTCTCGGTGGTGGGCGTGGCATCCGTTCGAACGCTCACGTCTTTTCCCGTCAATTCGTAGCGGTGCTGTCCGATGCCGGCATGGGTCGCCGTCGCATCGCGCGGGCGATGCGACGCAGCCACGCGACCTCCCCGTCGAGATCGTCCATGGTGCATGCCGGTTCGGGAACCGTGTCCAGCACCGGGTCGGAGCCGGCCGTCCATCGGGTCAGGGCGGTGGTGATCGACGCGGCCTCCTGCTCCGCGTCCGTATGGTCGCTGTTCACACCGTCCCGGTACGGGGCCAGTATCAGCAGTGCGTCGAGGATGTCGACGACGCGCGCGCTCAACTTCTCGTGGATGGTCCGACCCGTCGCGGGGACGGGTCGGACTTGGGTGATCACCGGGGACAGCGTCGTCCACAGGGTCGCCAGGCTCCGGTACTGCCGGTGGCGTTTCGCGCGAAGCAGCAAGTCGGCCACCGCGGGCGCTCCCACCGGGATGCAGATCCCGACGGCGATCAAGGTGACGCAGGTGGCCGGGAGCGCTGACGCCAGAAAAGCCGAACCGGGGTAGGACGAGCCGACGAGGAACACGGCCGTCGACGCGACGACCTTGTGCACCGCCCAGGCCACCCCCAAGCCCGCGCCGATCTGCATGGTGCGCATCCCGACCTGGAGCCATCGACGGTCGGTGAGACCGGCATATCGACCCATGAGCTGGACGAACCGCACCATGCTCCACCCGACGTAACCGCTGAACAGCAGCAGATACCCGTACACCTCGGGCACGTCGGCGAACGCGTCGAGGAAGTCGGGGCGATACGTCATCTCGGCCGACAGGAAAAGCGCTGCCATGGCCGTGATCACCACGAGCAGCACCACCGCTTGAAGCCGCACCGCCGCGCGAGCCCGCGCGGCGTCGTCGACCACCAGGTGGATGAGCAGGCTGTGGGCGCACCAGGCGGCGACCATGCCGATGCAGTTGACCAGCAGCCGAGTCACGTTCGGATGCGGTTCGACGTGGGCGGCGGCGGCCAGCACGGCCGGTGCCGACAGCGCGGCCGAGAGGCCCGCGGCGATCACCCCGCCGCACATGTATCGCGTCGCCGGGGACGGACGTCGGCGCGGCCACACCAACCGCGCCGAACCACCCACGATGGCCGCGAAACCCGCGACCAGGTTCACGATGCTCCCCATCACGGCTCGCCGAAGGTGGCTGTCAACCGGGCGACCAGGGAAGCGGTGGTGCCGTCCTGCGGGGGCCGGTAGTTCCGGGGAGGGGGCACCGATTGCGCGGTGACCCGCGCGTGCAGGATGTGCGCGAACTGCTCGGCCTCGTACTCCTCGACGGTGCCGTCACGGTGGTCGAGCAGGTGCGCGAACGCGTTGGCGTCGAGGTCCGGCGCGATACGGCGCGCTTCCTCATAGGACAGCGTGCACCGGCTGGAGTGTTGGAACAGCATGTGGCCGATCTCGTGGAGGATGATGTGGTTCTGGTGGTAGCCCGAGGTGTTCGCGGGGTAGGCGATCACGTCGTGGTCGTCGCGTGGTTGCCACGCCCCCGTGGCGTCGCCGGGTTTCCAGGTCAGGGCGCACAGATCGATGCCGCGGCCACGGGCGCGTTCCAGACAGTCCAGCCACTCGTTGATGTCCCAGGGCTGTGGGATGCCGGTTTGGCGTAGTACGTCGTCGACGAGCGATTCGCAGCGGTGTCGCACTTCGGCGTGGTTCACTGTGTCGCCCCCTCCCGACGGCGAATTGGCCGGACACGCTATTGTCGAAGACGTCCGCGCACATCGGGACGGGATGCCCCGTGCGCCGAGCCCGTCATAGCGATCTTGGCGCATGTGTCCAGGTCATCCCCGGTCGGGTGGGGCCGGTTTCCGGCGGACACGTTGACGGCGTGGGGTCTGCTCGTAGGAATGGAGTTCGTCCACGACCGTGGAGACGACTTTGCGTTCGTCGGCGGAAAGTCCCAGGATCCGTAATGCCAGCCGACGGAGTTCGACGTCGTCCCGTGGATCGTTCTCGGCCTGTGAGGTGTCGCGCGCATCGATGAGGTCCTGGATCTGGCGCATCACGGAGACGGTGGTGTCGTCGTCGACGAAGTAGTCCTCCGGCACGCCGAAGAACCGCACGATCTTCATGGCGATGGAGTGTCGGGGTTCGGCGCGCTTTCCCGTTCGCAGCTGCCACACGTACTGTCGCGACACGCCCCAGGCCTGTGCGAGTTCCCCGTCGTCGTACGGCCCGCGGGAAGCTGGATGCATCGTCTCGATGAGAAACGCCAACTTCTCGGCGAAAGTGGTCGGGGTTTTACTCATGTGGGGCTCCGAAGCTCACTCAGCAGCCAGGCAGCACGGCACTCTACTGACTCCGTCAATGAGTAACAACTGTTGACGGGGTGTGTAACAACTGTTAACACTATGGTTGGAGGTCGTGCCGAAGGGGGTACGTGACCGCGTCCGATCGCCTGCGGAGCCGTTCGGTCACGTGGCGCGGCCTTCTGCAACGCTTCGCCGAGGTCTTCGATGGTGGTGTGGTCGAAGATCGGATGCCCGGGGTCTGGACCTCTGAGGTCTGGACCGCCGAGGCTGTCGCCTCGAGAACGATGCGACAGCCTCGGGCGAGCGTAGTCAGTCGTCGAGGGGGCGTCCTTCGCCCATCTTCCGTATGCCGAGTACGGCGCCGTCGTCGTCCATGACGATGAGGCCACTCCAGCCGTCCCGGATGTGTCTTCGTTGAGAACGCCATCGGCGGAGCGCGGTGATCCGTGCCGTCTCCCAGTTCTCGAGGTCCTGGTCACGCAACGTCTCGTACAGTTCCTCGGGTAGCGCGGAGAAGACTTCGACCCGTTCTCCGTGGAACCGGAAGACGTGGTCCGTTCCGACGAGTCGGAGGTCGGCGAGTGTGATCCCGGTGTCCCGGTGGACGCTGGCGCCCGGTCGGAGGAAGTCGTCACCGATACGCGCGCCCTGTCGTTCGGTCAGCAGTCCTTTGGCGGAGGAACGATCACCGGCGAAGGCCAGGAGGCTGGCGGCGGCCGACCGGACGAGCACACGGGAGAACCAGGGGTAGTACTCCGGGGGCAGGTGGAACCCCGGCCGCGTACATGTCTTCCCGTCGTCCTGCGGGACCGGGATCTCGCCGTAGAAGTTCTGTTGCTCGACGGGGCGGTTCAGCTCCACCGTGCTGGGGTGGACGAGTACGCCGTCACCCTCCGGGTCCAGGATGTGCACTTCGATGCCGCTCTTGCCGTCCAGGGCGGTCGCGGTCATCAGGCTCGGCGCGGGTTCGGGTGCGTTCTTCGGTCCCGTCGCGACGGTGTAGACCTCTTCGGTGGCCCTGGCGAACTGGTTGAGGCGGGTGCCGGAGCCGGTGTGTTCCCCCTTGCATCGGACGGCGATGAATCGCATCGGTTTCCTGTCGTGGAGTCCGACGAGGAAATAGTCCGGTCTGTCCCTGGTTTCCAGTCGATATTCTGACTTTCCTCCGCGAAGGGTCCAGCCCGCTTCGAGTGCGAGATCCGCCTGGGCGATGGTGAATCGATATCCGGGATGGCGTCTTCGCGCGATGTTCAGTACGGTCGCGAGTCCGAAGGCGGTTCCTAGTTCCTGGGCTTGTACTGATTTGCGGAAGAATTCCCTGCTTCTTCCCTCCGCGGACAGCTCCAGGTGGCCGTGTGGATTCTCCCTGAAGGCGCTGAGGTACTTCAGGCTGTTCCAGTGCTGTGACAGTGCCTGGGAGGCCCCCTGGGAGGACAGGACGGTGGCCCGACTGAGGAGCATCATGACGTCCCAGGGTGAAACGTCGATGCCGCCGTCGTGTTCGGAGTGGGGGACCGGGGTGACGTCGATCTTGCGGCGAGGACAGTAGTCAGGTTTTTCCTTCTCGCGTTTCTTGTCGACCTGGCGGATGTGTTCTTTGACGTCCTGGACGAGCTTGTCACTTGAGTGGGTGGCGACGTGGGATCTGGTTCCCAGTCGTTTCATCAGCTCTTCGATGTCCAATTATCGACCTCTCCGGGGCTCGTTCCGCCTTCCTGGGATTTCCGATGTGTACTTTCTTTCCGAAACGATTGTTTCGTCTTTTCCGTCGACTTGTTCCGATTCTTCATCTTGGGGTGTCGGCGGTTTGTCCGTCTTCCGCCGGGCGAGTAAAGAACGGCACGTGGGACTGACCGTCCGTGTTCGGCGGTGGGTTGTTCGCGTGATCGACTCGGGCGGTGGGATGACTGTTGACGCCGTGCGCATCGGCTTGCTACCCATATATCAGTAACCCTGATAACCAACGGAGGTTCGCGATGGGGCAGAGCGCCGAGGAACCGTGGGGCAACACCGTTCTCGTCGAGTTCGACGAGGGCATCGCGTGGGTGTCGCTGAACCGCCCGGACAAGCGCAACGCGATGAACCCGACGTTGAACGACGAGATGGTCCGCGTGCTGGACCATCTGGAAGGGGACGACCGCTGCCGAGTCCTGGTGCTCACCGGTGTCGGTGAGGCCTTCTCCGCCGAGTGGAAGCGATTGGCCAAGTGGAGCAAGCCGACGATCGCCATGGTCAACGGCTGGTGCTTCGGCGGTGCTTTCACTCCGCTCGTGGCGTGTGACCTGGCCTTCGCCGACGAGAACGCCCAATTCGGACTGTCCGAAATAAACTGGGGCATCCCCCCGGGTGGTGTGGTGACACGTGCGCTCGCCGCGACGATAAGCCAGCGTGACGCGCTGTACTACATCATGACGGGGGAGCGGTTCGACGGTCGCAAGGCCGAGCAACTGCGCTTGGTGAACGAAGCGTTGCCCACCGAACGACTGCGCGAACGCACCCGTGAGGTGGCGTTGAAACTGGCCGCCACGAACCGGGTCGTGCTGCACGCGGCCAAGATGGGCTACAAGGTGGGCGGCGACATGCCGTGGGAACAGGCGGAGGACTACCTCTACGCCAAGCTGGAGCAGTCCCAGCTGCTCGACCGGAACCATTCGCGGGCCAAGGGGCTCAAGCAGTTCTTGGACGACAAGTCCTACCGTCCGGGGCTTGAGTCCTTCGATCCGGCCAAGTGAGCGCGTTCTCCGGCGGAAGGAACAGGCATGCTCAATCACGGTTTGGGCTCTTGGCCGGCGCGTCGTGCCCGCATGACGCCGAGCAAGATCGCCGTTCGATTTCGCGACCGCAGCCTCAGTTACGCCGAACTCGACGACCGGGTCACCCGTGTGGCGGACGGGCTACGCCGTCTCGGAGTGCGATTCGGTGATCGGGTGGCCTATCTGGGGCCGAATCGGCCGGAGTATCTGGAGTGTTTGTTCGCCGCCGGAATGCTCGGCGCGATATTCGTGCCGGTCAACGCCCGGCTGACCGCGGCCGGGATCGACTACGTCTTGGCCGACTCCGGGGCGAGCGTGCTCGTCTACACCGGTGAGCACGGGGACACCGTCGCCCGGACCACCACGGCACGCGACCTGCGGTTGGTGGTGGTGGACGGTGCCGAGGGCTCGGCCCGCGGGTACGAGGAACTGCTCGACTCGACTCCCACCGTCGGAGGTCATGAGGCCGTCGGGCTCGACGACGTCTGCCTGATCATGTACACGTCGGGCAGCACCGGCAGGCCCAAGGGGGCCATGCTCACGCATGGCAATCTCACCTGGAACTGCGTCAACGTCCTCGTCGAAAGTGAACTCACCAACGATGAGGTCACGCTGGTGGTCGCCCCGCTGTTCCATGCCGCCGCGCTGGGCATGAGCTGCCTTCCGACCCTGCTCAAGGGCGGTACCGTCGTCCTGCAGGAGACGTTCGACCCCGGGGCCGTGTTGGAGGCGATCGAGCGGGACCGGGTGACGGGGATGTTCGGCGTGCCGACCATGTTCAACGCGCTCGCCGCCCATCCCCGGTGGCCTTCGGCGGATCTGTCGAGCATCCGGACCCTGAGTTGTGGTGGGGCACCCGTGCCCACCGAGACCATTCGACGCTATCTCGACCGGGGGTTGAGCTTCGTCCAGGGCTACGGGATGACCGAAGCGGCGCCCGGGGTCACCATCCTCGATCGGGAACACGCCGAGACGAAGATCGGTTCGGCCGGTGTGCCGTCGTTCTTCACCGACGTCCGGGTCGTCGACGGGAACGGCGAGGAGGTCGAACCGGGACAGCGGGGCGAGGTCGTGGTCAGCGGCCCCAACGTGATGCGGGGTTATTGGGGGAAGCCGGAGGAGACCTCCCGGGCGGTGCGGGACGGCTGGTTCCGCTCGGGTGATGTGGCCACTGTGGACGACGACGGCTATCTCTACCTCGTCGACCGGATCAAGGACGTGATCATCTCCGGTGGGGAGAACATCTACCCCGCCGAGGTGGAGAACGAACTCTACGGCTACGGCGGAATCGATGTCTGTGCGGTCATCGGAGTCCCCGACGAGAAATGGGGCGAGGTCGGCAAAGCCGTGATCGTGCCGTCCGAGGGGGCCGAACTGGTCGTCGACGAGATCGTCGCCTATCTGAGGGAGAGGTTGGCCTCGTACAAGGTGCCCCGGCACTTCCAGTTCGTCGACTCCCTGCCGACCACCGGTTCGGGCAAGCTTCTCAAAGGCAGGATCCGCGAACTCTACGGGTGATCGGTCGAGGTCCGTCGACGGCGTGATTTCGGTGCGGTCCCAAGCTGCGCACCCTGGACTGTCACAGCTGTGACCCCGGCCTGTCACACCTGTGATAGTCTGGGGTGCGCTCAACCGCACACCCTCATGGCCGCCGCTGTCGGACGAACCGGCTGATCCGGAGTTCCCACTGGGCCTCGGTTTCGTCGGAACCCCGCTCGCGGTCATCCGACCGTCGATCACCTGGAGGGCACGGACGTGCACCGGGCGCCCGCATGGTTGTTCACGCTTCTTTCGGCCACATTCGTCCTCTACACCGACGACTACGTGATCGCGGGCATCCTCCCCGAACTCGCCCACGACCTGAACGTCAGCGAGGGGCAGGCGGGCCAGCTGGTCACCGTTTTCTCCCTCACCGTGGCAGTCGCCGCACCCGTCGCCGCGGTGGCCTTCGCGCGTCTGCCGCGCAGGCCGCTGTTCGTCGTCGCGTTACTCGTGTTCGCCGGGGCGAACCTCACCGCGGCGGCGACCCCTTCGTTCACCGTGTTGCTGGGGCTGCGGGTGGTGGCCGCCGCCGCGGCGGCGAGCATGACCCCCGCGGCCTTCGCCTTCGCCGCCATGCACGCCCCGAAGGGACGCGCCGGCAGGTACATCGCCGTCGTCTCCCTCGGCGTCACCGGTTCCATCGCCGCCGGCGTCCCGTTGGGAACGTGGATCGGCGGTGCTCTCGGCTGGCGGGCCACCTTCGTCACCGCGTCCGCCGCGGGGCTGTGCGTCCTGGTCGCGGTGCTCGCCACGCTTCCCCGACGGCATCGGCTCGAGGACGTGCCCCGCCTCGGCGAACAGCTGCGAACGCTGCGTCGCCCCGCGATCTCGTTGGGGCTGCTGGCGAACACGGCGTTGATGACCGGCTCCATGATGATGCTCACCTACCTCGCGCCCTACCTGGCCGAGGCCGCCGCCGCTGGGGTGAACGAGCGGGCCTTCGTGTTCGGCCTCTCCGGCTGTGCCGGAATCCTCGGGATCTGGCTCGGAGGCAGTGCCACCGATCGCTGGGGACCCGATCGCACGCTCACCTTCGGCATCGGTGTCTTCCTCGCCACCATGCTCGGTCTGTGGGGCCTGTGGCTGCTCCGACCGGCCCCGGCGCCGCTGATCTACGCCGTGGCGGCCGTGTGGGGAGGGATCGCGTTCTGGAACTCCCCCGCGATCCAGGCACGGCTGCACATCCTCGCCGGTCCCGTCGCGCCGCAAGCCCTGGCGTTGAACACCTCCGGTACCTACCTCGGCGTGGCCATCGGTGGAGCGGTCGGCGGCACCACGCTCGCCTCGGTGGGCGTCGGGGCGCTTCCGCTCGTGGCCGCGGTCTTCGGGACATCGGCGATCGTCCTGCTCCTCTCGGCGAATCGAGCGAGCGATCCCCACGACAGCCGTACTGCCTCCAGGCAGTACCGGTGACCCGCGTCGCGACACCTCTTCACCGGAACATCCCGTCGAACGCGGACGCTCTGCGGTGGCCTCCCGCTCCGGGCGGCCACACACCGGGCCCGCGCCCCCACTCAGCCGGTCGCCTCACCACGCGATTTCGTGCCGTGTGCCAGTGCTCCGAGCGCCGAGATACCGCGTTCCAGGCTGTCCCGGAACAGGTGCCGCTCACCCGGATCGAGCTGGGACAGCAATCGTTCCTCCAATTCGAGCACCAAGGGCTCGCACCGCGCGAGAAGCGCCTTGCCCTCGTCGGTGAGATTGGCGAGGAGGACGCGCCGGTTGCGGGGATCGCGTTCCCGGCTGATCAACCCGCGCTGTTCGAGGGTCAACACCATCTCGTGCATGGTCTGCGGGCGGAGGAACGATCGGCGCGCCAGTTGAGCCGAGGACAGTCCACCACGTCGCTGCAGCACGCTCAGCGCCGTGTACTGTAGAGTGGTCAATCCGAGCGGGCGCAGAGCGTCGTCCAGCAACGCGCGCACGACGAGTTCGAGTCGCTTGACCAGATACAGCGTCAGAGGAGGCTCCGGCTTCGGAGACGGTGTTCCGGTGGTGGGACGATCCGCTGTCACACCATCATCGTCCCACCACCGCTGACGGCACCCGCGTCAGAGGGACAGTGGCCACCCGGTGTAGGCCTCGGCAAGGTAGGTCGAACCCGCGACACTGCTGGTGACGGATTCGAGCTCTCCGAGCTGACGCCGCAGGTCGAAGGGGCTGCCGTGCGGGTCGAGGTGCAGCATCGAAGTCATCCACCAGGAGAAATGCTGGGCCCGCCACACACGGCGCGATGCGGTGGCACCGTAGTTCTCCAACCGTTCGGTGGACCCGGTCGAGTAGAAGGACTCGAGGGCCCGCGCCAGGACCAGCACGTCGGCGACGGCGAGGTTCAGTCCCTTCGCACCGGTGGGTGGGACGGTGTGGGCGGCGTCCCCCGCGAGGAACAGCCGTCCGTACTGCATGGGTTCGCAGACGTAGCTGCGCATCGGGAGCACACTGCGCTGGAAGATGCGGCCTTCGATCAGCCGGAAACCGTTCCCGGCCACGCGCTTCTGCAGTTCTTCCCAGATGCGGTCGTCGCTCCAGGCTTCGGCGTCCTCCTCGGGGTCGCACTGGAAGTACATCCGCTGCACTGTCGGCGTTCGCGTGCTGATCAAGGCGAACCCGTGCTCGGAGTGGGCGTAGATCAGTTCGGGGGCCGACTGCGGGGCCTCGGCCAGGATGCCGAACCAGCCGAAGGGATAGGCCCGGAAATGATCGGTGCGGACGGAGGCCGGGATACTCTTCCTGCTGATCCCCGCGGAGCCGTCACAGCCTGCGATCACGTCGCACTCCAGCTCGACCCGCGTCCCGTCGGCCTCGGTGAACGCGATCACCGGCCGGTCGGACGTGACCTCACGAAGCTCGACGTCGGAGCATTCGAACCGGATGTCGGCACCCGCCGCAAGACGCGCGGCGATGAGGTCGGTGAGCACCTCGTGCTGCGGATACAGCCACACCGACCGCCCCACCAGGCCCGCGAAGTCGATCCGATGCCCTTCCCCGCGGAACCGGAGCTCGATGCCGTCATGCCTGGCGCCCTCGGTCATGGCCCGGTCACCGACGCCGCACTGTTTGAGCAGTTCCACCGTGCCCTGTTCGAGGACACCCGCACGAATGGTCTGTTCGATCGCCGTGCGGCTGCGCTCACTCAACGACTCACATCACCGACCTGACCAGCTTTGACTTCCACTCAGTGGAAATGCCCACCATGGTGGTCGACGTCCCGGTGGCTACAGTGTGGCGTCACACCGGGTGTCGGAACGCGGTGACGAGGGGAAGGGCAGAGATGGCGGGGAACACCGGCAAACCGGGTGAGTCGGTGACCGGCCGGGTGTTCGCTCTCCTTGGCGCCTTCGATTCGGCTCATCCGCGCCTGTCGTTGACCGAACTCGCGCGACGGGCGGGGCTGCCGCTCGCGACGGCGCATCGACTGGCCGGGCAGCTCGAACGGCAGCGTGCGCTCGAACGCGACGAGGACGGCCACTACCGGATCGGGTTGGCGCTGTGGGAGATCGGCTCGCTCGCACCCGTGTCGAACAGGCTCCGCGAGACCGCGTTGCCGTTCCTGCAGGATTTGTACGAGGCGACACGGGAGAACATCCACCTCGCCGTCCGTGACGGTTTCGACGCCCTCTACGTGGAGAAACTCTCCGGGCACAGATCGGTGCCGACCATCTCCCGGGTCGGGACGCGGCTTCCGCTCCACACCACCGGCGTGGGCAAGGCACTGCTCGCCCACGCCGACCCGAACGTCATTCAATCCTATGTGGAAAGACCTTTGGTGCGGCACACGCGATACACGATCACCGAACGGGGAAGGCTGTTGCGGGAGTTGCGGGCGACGGCCGTCCGCGGCTACGCGCTCACGAACGAGGAGATGACCCTCGGTTCGTGTTCGGTGGCCGTGCCGATCCCGGCGGAGTCGGGCGAGCCTGCCGGTGCGATCGGAGTGGTGGTGCACTCGGTCCGTGCCGACCTGCCCAAACTCGTTCCCGACCTGCGCGCCGCGGCCGACGGCATCGCCCGCAGACTGCGGGAGGACGCCGACGGCCCGACCCCGGCGGTTCCGCCCAATCCACCGTCGCGGCGGAGCCGTTGACGTCTTGCGTCAGCCGTCGCTCAGGAGTAGGTCCTCCAGCTCGTACACCGCGACGGTCAGGTCCTCGGCGAACGCGTACATGTGCTCGGCGACCGGTCGAGGTGTGCTCAGGTACAGGTTGACGCGATCGGGCAGCAGCACGTAGGCGACCCCGATGCAATGGCTGCTGGTGGAGCCGAACCCGAAGTACTGGATGTTGGCCGAGGGTGCCGAACTGGTACTCAGGTAGTCGTCCCGCATGATCAACCAGCCCGGCGTGTCGTAGAGGGGGAGCTGATCGGTGACCCCGAGTTCGGCTCCCCGCCGTTTCGCGATGAGCTGCAGTTCCCACAGGTGCTGTTCGGGAGCTTGTCCCAGCTGGCATTCCTTGGCCCGGGCCACGTGTTTGGCCGCCGCGGCACGGAACGCCGCAACGCGTTCGGCGGGGTCGGCGTCAGGGCTGTCCATGACGTCGACGAAACGCAGCACCTCGGGGGTCACCACGCGCATCGCCTCCGTGCGCCCGTTCTGATATTGACGGGTGGCGATCGATTCGTAGGTCGCGCCGGTGAAGCCCTTGGCGCGTTTGTGCGCGAGTTGGTAAGCCAGTTGCATGAACGCGTCCGGTGACACGCCGAGTTCCTTGATCCGGGTGGAGCCGATGTCGTCGAAGGACACGGTGGTCGTGGCGGTCGCGGCGGCGTAGTCGGCGAACGCGGTGCCCGCGGCGCGGATGTCGTCTCGCAGCGCGTCGTCGAGGGTGAAGGAGATCGGACTGACGGCGGGCGTGCCCTTCGACTCGCGGGCGGGCGGCTGCGTGGTGAGCACCGTGTCGACGAACGACAGCACGGTGGTGCCGTCGAGCCCGCAGTGCTCGATGTTGATGCCCGCCGTGCCGTCGGCGAACACGATGAACG
>SMEW01000057.1_pt1 | contig 17101 bp, 18 predicted proteins | sample 2456341 | NCBI WGS metagenome assembly SMEW01 (sample SAMN10132602, study PRJNA489261) | soil metagenome | isolation source: day120 control-loamy sand soil ammended with composted manure from dairy cow... | place: USA | collected 2015-04-01 | reverse complement strand
GTTATCAAGAAAAATACAAAAAAGTACTGTTTCCATAAAACCAGAAGAAAATGAAAATGAAGTAATAATGATGCCGACATCTGGAAGCGTCAGATTTAAGCCGCAAATTATTAATAACCAATGGATTATGAATATCCAAATTCAAGTTGCAGCTTCCATAATCCAAAATGAAACTTTCCTAAGTCTGCTTCAAGAAGATGTCATTACAAAACTTGAAAAAGGATTGGAAAATAAATTGCGTGACCGAATTAGTAAAACTTTAGAAAAGATTCAAAAAGAGTATCAAGCAGATGTCGTTGGTTTTGGTAGAAGATTTCATCAGAAATATCCAGAGCAATGGAAAAAGGTAAAAGATCATTGGGATGAAAAATTTCCTGAAGTGGATGTAAAACTTTCTGTTAACGCTACCATTAAAAGATCTGGTGACATTGGAGGTCCTGCAGCTTTACCTGAGGAAGAGGTGATCGAGAATTGAACTGGATGAATATTGTAATTTTTTGCACGTCTTCTCTCCTCATTCTTATTACAGATTGGAAGTTAATCAAAAAGGTTACGAAGCTTGAAAAAATATTATTTTCAATACTGCTTCTCCTTGCTTTAATTCCTACTTTTTTTAATCTAGATAATGTGCCTGGGCCCATTACTTTTATTGAATTATTATTTGGTGCATTTGGAAATTTTATGGAAGAACTTCCTTGAAAAAGAGCAGCCCAATAAAGAATGAATACATATTGGACAGCTCTTTTATTAAATACTTCAGACTTACGCTTGTTTTTTGACTTTCGCTTTTCTTTTTACTGTAGGTTTTGATTTCGTTTTAGATGTTCCTTTATTCATTGGTTTGGTCTTGTCTATGGATGCCTGTAAAGCAGTCATTAAATCTAATACCTTATCCGGTTTCTCCTTTTTATCTGGTGTCACCATTTGTTGCCCTTTTCGTTTTGATTCAATTAATTGCAATACCCTTTCTCGATATTCATCTTGATAATTTTCTGGATTAAACTCCGATGTTAATTGATCGATTAATAATATGGCCGTTTCTAACTCTTTGTCTGAAATTTGATTTGTTGTAGGTACATTGGGCACATCACTTACGTTTCTTACTTCATCCGGATAATGAATCGTTTCCATCACTAATGTATTTTGATAAACACGTATGACGGCCAACTGTTCCTTTGATCGAATAATAATTTTAGCAATACCAACTTTTTCTGTTTCTTCCAATGCCTTTCGTAATAGTGAATACGCTTTTATTCCCCCATCATTCGGTGATAAATAGTAACTTCGATTAAAATAGATCGGATCAATATCAGTCATTTTAACAAAATCGATAATCTCGACAGCTTTATCGTCTAGTTCTTTCTCTAAACTTTTCAATTCATCATCTTCAACAATAACAAATTTACCTTTCGTATATTCGTATCCTTTGACAATATCTTCATTCGATATTTCTTCTTCACAATTCGGACATACCTTTTCATATTTGATAGGTGTGTGACATTTTTTGTGAAGACTGCGAAATTTTACATCTTTATTTTCTGTTGCTGCATGGAGTTTTACCGGTATATTGACAAGTCCAAAACTAATACTTCCTTTCCACATTGTATGCATCATCATCCATCCTTTCTTATTAATACTATGAATAGTAATGAATATCTCATACGTATAGAAATTTGGTAATTTATCTTTTTTAATAAGCTTGGGTTTATGAGACAAGCTAAAAATAGGTGATAAAAAATGAAGGCAATGTTACCTACCCTTTCCTTTGAAATTCCTAAAGGCAATGATTGGGTATATGAAACGAAATATGACGGTTTTCGCGCATTTCTAATTATAGAAGATGATGAGATTCAATTAATGAGTAGGAATGGTAAAAGTTTATTAAAACAGTTTCCTGAGGCATTAGCTTTTTACAAGCATTACAAAAATCAACTCCAACAATATGTTCCACTTATTTTAGACGGCGAATTAACCATTCTTGAAAATCCTTATAAAAGTAACTTTTTTGCAATGCAAAAACGAGGACGTTTACGATCTGAACAAAAAATTTCCGATTCTTTTGTGAAAAATCCCGCAATATATATGGCATTTGATTTATTACAGTTGAATGGAAAGAATATAACCAATAAATCATTATTCGAACGAAAAAAAAGACTAAAAAATCTGTTACAAAACTTAAAGCTGCCGCTCCATCCCAATGAAACCAATCAAGCCTTTGTGCAGTATGTACCCTATCAAAATCATTTTGATAACCTGTGGAAAAAAATTAAACAATGGGATGGCGAAGGCGTAATTGCAAAAAATATTACGAGCAAATGGGAAGAAGGAAAACGAACAACGAATTGGATTAAATATAAAAATTGGAAAAAGATACACTGTTTTATTACAAAATATGATAAAGTGAACGGTTATTTTCACGTCGCTGTATATAATAATAAAGAAATTTATCCAATCGGACTTTTTAAACATGGTTTAAGTCAAGAAGAACATCATGTGTTAGTTCGTATCATGGAGAAAAACGCAAAAAGGATAACTCCACATTCGATCACAATGGATCCGGCCATATGTATTGAATTATTTTATTTACAATATTATGAAGAGACCTTAAGAGAACCCTATTTTTCTAAGTTCTTACTCGAGGAAAAACCTGCGAATTGCACCTTCGAGCAATTGTTTGAAATCCAACCTGCTGTAGAAATCGAAATTACCCATCCAGAAAAACCGTTATGGAAAAAAATCGAAATAAATAAAAAAGATTACATTTCATATTTAAAGCAAATCTATCCTTATATAGCACCTTTTTTAGCCAATCGTACATTAACCGTTATTCGCTATCCACACGGCATATTTGGTGAACCTTTTTATCAAAAAAATTGCCCTGATTATGCGCCTGAATTTGTCGACACCTATCATCAAGATGGAATTCAATACATTGTTTGTAATCATTTTGAGACATTCCTCTGGTTAGGGAATCAGTTAGCAATTGAGTTTCACATACCTTTTCATACAATTGATAAAAACAACCCTACAGAAATTGTCATTGATCTAGATCCTCCAAGTAAACAAGAATTTTCTTGGGCAGTTGAAGCGGCAAATTATATTAAAGAAGAATTCGTTGATAAACTAGGATTAAAAAGTTTCCTGAAGGTTTCTGGTAATCGTGGATTACAAATTTATTTTCCTGTTTCAGGTAATCATATAACATGGGAGGATGCCCACCTTTTTACACAATTTATAGCGAAATTTCTCATTGCAAAAAATGAAGCTCATTTTACAATCGAGCGTATGAAGAAAAAGCGAGGTCATCGTCTTTATGTTGATTATATACAACATGCAGAAGGTAAAACTATAATCGCTCCATTTTCCGTTCGAGGTAATGAAAATGCAGGAGTAGCAGCACCCATCGATTGGGAGGAGCTTTCTCAAATTTCTGATCCTGATAGCATTTCAATATTTAACATGGTCGAGCGGTTAAGAACGAAAGGAAATCCCTTTGCCAACTTTTTCCAAGTAAATAATGATGAAGCGTTATTACAAATTATCCAATTTTTAAAAAGGAAGAGTTAAGCATCTCTTATACATTTCACAAAAAAGGAGCTGTTTTTCTATCAGCTCCTTTTTACTTTAATTTCGTTAATTCCTCTTTCATAAACTTCTCCTCCATAGGGCCAAAGTATTTTGCCCGGATGACCCCATCGGAATCAATAAAATAACTTGTTGGTAAACCATATACTTCATACAGTTTCATTACTTCCCCTTCTATATCTAAAGGTACTGGAAAAGTAAGACCAAATTGTTTCACAAATTGTGTCGCCGATTCTATTGTTTCTTTACCAATCGTCATATTTACTGCAACAAATTCAACTTGGTCCTCTTTCAATTCTTCATAAACCTTTTGCATCACCGGCATTTCTTCTTCACAAGGACCACACCATGAAGCCCAAAAATTTAATAGTACTCTTTTTCCTTTCAGATCACTAAGTTTAACCGTTTTTCCATTATAGGTTTTTAACGTAAAGTCAGGTGCCTTTTTGCCTACTTGCAAACCTTCATCCTCTGACATCGCTACTGCATCAGCAAAATCTTGACTATTTTCAGTTGATTTATTAGAGTTCTTTTGCTCGATACTCGTTAATAAGTCTTGAATAAATAGTTGATCAACAACGACTAGTGTAATAAAAATAGCCGCAATTCCAGCTACAATCTTTTTAATCATATATACCACAACCCTTATATAAAATGCCATATTGTTATTATACATAGATTGCTGAATTTTCTAAATCAATTTGTTTTTCTGTTGGTATTAATTGTATTATTTCCAATATATGATCATTAAAACCATGAATATAGCATCTTTTTCCAGTGTTGTCACCCGTTCCAAAAAACAAAGGATTGGGATATTTAAACGAAAGCGTTTTGTTAATTCGGTTGGTAGCCATCCTTTTTTTACTGAGGCTATCTGTATATATTTATCATAAAATGTTATTTCATTATATTTTTCTTGTGTAAATGTAATGGTTTTATTTACAAATTGTATTTTGCCGTATAATTTTCTACTCTCTTTCGTTATATAAATATTCATTGAATCTATATGAAAATGGATTTGATTGTTTTTTATTTTTAATTTGAACCTTTGCTTTTGTTCGTCTCGAAAAAAATAGCTCAGGCACCATCCTCTCCATGTGAATTGTATTTTACCAATTGATTCTGCCACTCCATCTGGATGAAAGAAATAAAAATTATTTTGATCTTGTTCAATTAAATAAATATTAGGAAAATCTAATCTTCTATGATCATATGGATCCATTTGGACAAAAGTTTGATTGGATCTCCGTAAGTAATAGAGATGAAAAGAATAATAGAATATACTTAAAAACATTAATAGATAGATTGCTAACTCAAGTTTCTGACGTGTTACATAAATATATAAAAAAATATAGGCAATCAAGGAAAAATATATACTTATATGTAGACTCTGTTTTCCTAATAAATAATAAAACTGTTTTATCGACATTTGCTTTCCCCTTTAATAGATCTTTATAAAAGTTTGTATATTAATAGATATGCAATTTTTTTATAAACATGATAGAGAGAAATAAATGTAACCCTTTACTAGATAAAAAAAAAGAATATTGTCAAAAATTGTTTGTTAAATTTATAAAAAAGGGCTTTATTTTTTTATTATTTTTTTGTATGATACGAGAGTAAAGTTCATTCAATAAAAAACTATACAATTCAGGGAAGGCAAATGGTGCGCCACCAGCTTGAGCTGGTTCTAGTGGGTTCGATTCCCACCCCGAAATTTTTTAGATTCATATAAAAAATTTCGAGGGTGGGTACACGAAAAGTCACTTAATTCCACCCTCGGTTCGGAGGGATGGAAAATGTACTTAAAAAAGCGTGACTTAAATGATTGTAGTGTTCTCTATCCACTAATAACACACCCGGAAGTCTTCCCTTTTGTAAGGGAAAAACCGAATTCCTATGAAGAGTATTTATTTTTAACCAAAAAAGTGATGGAAAACGAAGAAAAAGGCGTATTAATTTCACGAACGATTCTAGATGAGTGGGAAACTCCAATTGGAGTGATCACTTTATACGATATAAATAATCACACAGGCTTCCTTGGTACATGGTTAGGAAAACCGTACCACGGGAAAGGATATAATCGCATTGCAAAAGAATTATTTTTTCAAGAATTATTTTTTGAAAAAGACTTTGAGAGTATATTTTTACGGGTGCGATTTGAAAACATTCGTTCTCAAAAAGCAGTTGAGAAAATTCCATACATCACTAAAGCAAATGAAACAAGACCTTTTATTTTTGAAAAGATAAATACAAATCCGAATCATTATTTATATCATTTATATGAAATATCAAAAGATGCTTTTACTTTATATTATAAAGTCCAATTACAAGCAGAAGGAAATAGGCAACAACTTAAAGCATAAAATGATAACGTCCGATACTGGACGTTTTTTATTTCGTTATTTAACCAAGAAACATGAGATAAAATTCACGCTAATTGAAATTAGGCATATGATGGATAGACAATATATTTTTTTACACATTTTTCACAGTCATCCGAGTAAGAAGGTGATTCCATGTTTCCTTGGAATTTTTTTGGTGCGAATCGGAAAAATCAGGATTTTTTTGACAAATTGGATGAAGACAGCTTTCAAGAGATGTTGGAAAAGTGGATGAAACAAGCTTTTCCAAGTTTTTTAGATGCAAATACGAACAAACAATCTGAAACAACTTCACATAAATCATTAAATGAAACTGTATTTGAAACCCATGATTATATCTATATTCGTATACCTATTTCAGAAGATGAAATAATTGATAAAATTAAAATTTACTATAGTTTAAATAAATGTATGATTACCGGAGTTTTCGACAACGAACAGCCATATACGATTATTTTACCTTCTACGGTGAAAAAGAAAGGTGCTACTGCCATCTATCGTGATCATGTACTAGAAATAAAAATACCAAAATATAGTGATTGGCAATTTAGTGAAATTGATGTTGATACAGAAAATCAGGATTGATTATAGAAACTCACGGGTATATGTTTTTAATCTTCGGAAAAAATAAGAAAAATAAAGAGTACTCTTAGGAAGGTGAAAACATATGCCAACACCCTATCGGTGTCCAAACTGTAAAACAAATAAAACGAGGTTCAATTTTATTAAACAAGTTCCGGAATTTGTTAAAGTTGATCCAGAAACAGGTGAAGTTTTAGAAATATACGATAATACCCAATTGGACCCGTTTCATTTGCCATATAATGGACCTGACATAAAGATTCAATGTGCTGTTTGCGGTCTTATAGAGGATGAAAAAATGTTTGCAAAATTCGGGGAATCATCAATTCAATAATATCTTGAACTATTATGGTATATAATTAAGGCTTTCCAGAATATAATAAATCTGGAAAGCCTATTCATTTTAACAAGTATTATTTCGATCATAACATACAACATTGGTTTTAACAGTTAACCAACTCAAACAATAGTCTGAAATAGCAGCGTCTTTAACTTTTATTTAACAATTATTTTATTTTTTTAAGTAAAAGTTCAACCGCTTTTTGAATTTGTGGATCTTCTTCTTCTAATTTTTTACCTAATGCTTCCATAATTTTGGTTGTTGTCTCACCTGACACAATACCAGTTACTTCCAAGTCATGATTCCGTTGGAAATTAGTGACTGCTTGCTTTGTGTCTGCATCAAACATCCCGTCAACTTTACCTGGTTCATATCCAAGTACATCCAGCATTTCTTCAATGATTGAAATTTCATCTGACATCATAGATTCTTTTAATTCTAATTCAGGACTAACATACGGTAATTTTGCGTATTCTGGCAATTCAACAATATAATCAGGGGTAATTCCTTTTTCATGAATCCAATTCCCGTCAGGTGTCAACCATCGAGCTGTCGTTAATTTCAAGCTGGACCCATCAGAATAGCTTGCCGCAGTTTGTGCTGTACCTTTACCGTACGTTTTCACTCCGACAATCGGTACATTAGCAGATTCTTTCAGTGCACCTGCAAGTATTTCGGAAGCACTTGCACTCCCTTCATCTACTACAGCCACTAATGGGATATCAAATGTTTCTTTTTGATTTGATAACTGACGTTCTTTAGTCCCGTCTTTATATTCCATTTGATAAATCACTTTGCCTTTTGGAACAAATAGACTAGTAATATCTATCGCCTGATTTAATAATCCACCTGGATTTTGTCGTACATCTAAAATTAATCCTTTCATTCCTTGGGTTTTCAAGTCATCTAAGGCTGATGTAAGTTCATCATATGTATGTTCAGAAAAAGACGTGATTTGGATTTTACCAATTGAATGATCTAGCATTTCATAATAAACGGTTTCAATCGGAATCACATCTCGAGTAATTTCTACATGAATTGGCTCCTTTACACCCGGTCGAGAAATTGTCAGACTTACTTCTGTCCCTTTTTCACCACGAATGAGTAATACAGCTTCCGAAGAACTCATACCTTGTATATTTTTTCCATCAACTTCGATTATTGCATCATTTGCTCGAAGTCCAGCTTTTTCTGCGGGTGATCCTTTAATAGGTGCAACGATGACGATGTTCCCATCGCGCTCTTCAATCGTAGCACCGATTCCCTCAAATGAAGAAGTTATTTGTTCATTAAAACTTTCCGTCTCCTCTGCTGTCATATAATCACTATACGGATCACCCATTGCATCAACCATACCGTTTATCGCGCCTTCAACTAATTGCTCTGCATCAATTTCATCAACATAGTTTTCTTTTATGTTTTTATATGTTTCGAACAATTTCTCAAATTCCGTATAATCACCAATGATCCCGTCTGCCAGAATTCCATTATTAATATTTGGAACATTTATTTTATTTTTCGGATCCACAACTTTATCATCGCCAAAAGATAAGACAATCGCTGTAATACCAGCTGTTAGAAAAACGGAAAAAAATAAAATCATAATGAAATGAAACTTTTTCAGCTTCATATACTTTTTATCCGTTCCCAGACCATCATTTGTATTTTCTGTATCGACATTCTTGTTATTATTCACAACTTCACCTCTTTCACAACAGAGGAGGGATTATTTATAAAATACCATGTTTTACAAAAATTGACTAGTAAAGTCTGCATTTATATATAATCCTTCTATTAAATTTCTGTTGCATTTTCAAAAAATTCTTCTAATGTCCAATTATTTTCAAACATAATGTTTGCCGGTTCTTCTCCGACATAGCGGAAATGCCAAGGTTCGAATGTGTAACCAGTTATATCCTCTTTTCCTTTCGGATAACGTAAGATAAAACCATATTTATGAGCATTTTCAGCTAACCATTGTCCTTCTGGCGTATCCGCAAAATCTTCCTCCAGTGCAAATCCTGCGCTTTCAGAGGAAATATCCATTGTGAGCCCGGTTTGATGTTCACTTGTTCCTGGTACGGCAACCACTTGGGCAGCCAACTGTTCGTCTCCCCCCTGTTTTTCAATTTGAGCATCAAATAGAACTTTTTGTCTTTCATAGGATCTAAACCCAGATACTGCAAAAAGATAGATCCCTTCTTCTTCAGCTGCTGCGAACATTTTTTCCAAAGCTTCCGCTGCTTCTTTTTTCATATAAGCTTTTTCAATTGATGGTTCTACAGTATATGGAAAACGAACATCAGGAATAACTAAATCGGATGGTCGATAACCTTCAGGTAATAAGGCAGATTCTTTATTTACTAAGATCAATATATTATCTACATTTTTAATTACTTGTTGTCCGTCCACTTCTTCGACTTCATTAAAATATTTCTTTTCTAGAAGAACTTCTTTACTGTTCTCAGTCTTTGTTTTATTTGAACTTGTTTCTTTTGCTTTTTCTTCTTGTCTTTCTGTCTGACCTTTATTGTCTGTCGATTGTTCTGTAGAACATCCTACTAAAAGGGTACCTATTACAATCGGAATAACAAGTTTTTTTAGTTTCATCTTTCTCACCTTGCTTGTAGTAATCTTGAATGCTTTTAATATTTTACCACTCTCTACATATCTTGAACAGGTAAAAATGATGGAGAAAAAATAAAGTTGTCTCCAAAGATTTAACCTCTCCTTAGAGACAACTTTATAATTTATTTCACCACTGAATCTAATGCGACTTCAATCATATCATTAAATGTTGTCTGTCTTTCTTCTGCAGTCGTTTCTTCACCGGTTAAAATATGGTCACTAACAGTAAGAATGGAAAGGGCTTTTCTACCATATTTTGCTGCTAAGGTATATAGGGCAGAGGTTTCCATTTCAACAGCTAATATACCGTATTTTGCCCATTTTTCATGTTCTGCGTAATCATCATAAAACATATCCGCACTAAAAATATTACCGACTTTTAAGTTAAGCCCCTTTTCTACTCCCACATCATATGCATTTTTTAACAACTCAAAATTAGCAGTAGGAGCATAATCCATGTGACCAAATATTTTTCGATTCATTTGCGAATCTGTTGAGGCACTCATTGCAATAATTACGTCACGAACTTTCACATCTTTTTGAATAGCTCCACATGTACCAACGCGAATTAAGTTTTGAACGTTATAACTTTGCATTAACTCATTGATATAGATTGAAATGGATGGGATCCCCATGCCTGTACCTTGAACAGAGATTCGTTTTCCTTTATAAGTACCAGTAAAACCAAGCATATTTCGAACTTCGTTATAGCAAGAAACGTCTTCTAAAAAAGTTTCAGCAATATATTTAGCACGTAAAGGGTCTCCTGGTAATAATATTGTATCAGCGATTTCATTTTCTTTTGCTGCAATATGTACACTCATATTTTTTCCTCCTTAAAATCTTATCGGGTATTATTATTCCCCTATTCAATATACCATATTAAGGAAACCGTTGAAAAATTTTTCATGACTTAAAATATCAGATTCCCTAACAATAAGAATAGGATTGGTTATATATTCATTCAAGGAGGAGATCTTTTTATGGGTAAAAAAAATCGAAATCGGATTAATCAACCAAAGAAGAAAAATAATATACCAGAAGAAGTGTTAATCTCTGAAAAAGAGGCTCATGGAAAAGAACTTTCTGCCCACGGTAGAAAAAGATAACAATACATCGAAAGACCGGGGCTGTCTTTGATCGACAACTCCAGTCTTTATTAGAATTCATTACCTCTTAATATTTAGCGTTCATTAGAAATATAAATCCATAGGCATGACAATCCACTTCAACGAATAGATCTTCTTGCTGATGACTTTGATTATAAAAAGCAACTCCCAATTCATCTAGTCGGCTAGAAATAACCATAAAATGATTCGAATTGAAATTCTTAATTAAAACATCGAAATTTTTAACTCTTACATTTCTCGGAACGTAAACTTAATTCATTAATCGCTTTGACAACAGATATAGGACTAGTGGATAATAATCTTTATCAGGTTCTTGGGCACATCTGCTGTTATATTTAACCAAACTTTTGTCCTGGCAAATAATACAGGTGTATCAAATGGTAATTGAAAGGAAAATGGAACATTTTGTTGTTCATCTATTCTAATTTTCATTGTGTAAAATGGGAATTAACCAATATCGGGAATGGTGGTATACTCATATCTTCAAGTTCTTTTCGATATTTTATTTCTTGGTCAACTTTCCCACATTTAATTACGCTCCAGGTTTGTAGCCATTTTAATACTTCTAATTCAGATACTAGCAAATATTTTGTTAAAGAATAACATGAAATGACCTGCTCTTAATCGGTTATGATTGATGCTAATCTTTCTTCTGGAATGGATGATTTGATAAAGCCTGTAATTTTTTAATAATTTCTCTCATCTTTTTTCGATATGTTGGATCACCAAAATTTAAATACAAATATTGAAAATCATTATACATATCGAGTAATGTATCTATATCTACTGTATCTTTGCTTAACTTTTTTTGCTTTTGCTTTGTCGGAGGAGGACTTAACCTTGGCGTTTTGGAGGGAATTGATTTTTTCGCATTAATAATTTTTTTCGCATTCTCTTCATTTGTTATAAATGTTAACTCTTCTTCTGTAGCTTCTAACCAAGCACCATCACTAACACGTGCTAATTCATATACAATATCTTCCCAGGCAGAATCTTGATAACGCCATACTTCCGCGCGAAAACCGATGATAACAAATAAATCTTGACCATATCCCCAAACTCGAACAATATCACCAAATTGGAATTTATATTGAATCTGAACATTTTCTTTTTTGGTATAAATTTTTTCATAATCATTTTTTGACATTAAGTTGTTTTCATAATATAGGTCTTTTCTATCCTTTAACTGGTAATACCAGTCGCCACCGAGCTGATAGATCTTAACAATTTCTGAGAATATTCCATTTTCCACAATTACAATTTGATCACCTATACTATATTTTGGCTGACCGCTTTTTGCCATTCTCCAACCCTCGCTTTCAGCTGGTTTATCTATTATATGCAAAGGGAATTTAAAAGGAGAAAATTTCTTAGGTTCTTCTAGTCAAAAACAATTTCGGAATATTCCCAATATGGACGCCACTGTACAATTTATTACGAACACAATATTTTTATGTTATAAAAATTTTAAGATCACTAAAATTTATTTTCATATTGCTCATAGTAAGTCCAAGCTAAATCGAAAATGGTCATCGTTGATAGATAATCACCATTTAATTCTAAATAACGACTTAATTCATCATAATCATTCGATTCTTTCGGAAAACTAAGGTCCCGAAAAGCCCCTTCAGCAAATTTAGATAATTCATCATTTCCGTTACGAAATCTCATTAAAAAGTGATAAAATGATTTAGCCATAATGTATCATTATTCCTTTCTTGAAAATGTATTCAAAACTATATGTCATACGTTAGTATAAAGTAAGAGGATTAAAAAATAATAACTCCCTACTTCATTTTATATTTTAGCATGAAGCAGGGATTCGTTTTTATCAATTATATTAATATTTTTTCGACAGAATCAAAATACACTATCTACCTCCAAAACAAGTGGCACCAATAATAATGAGTAAAATAAACAATACAACAATTAACGCAAATGAGCATCCTCCAGTTACAGGATAACTATAACCACATCCGTAGTCTGCGTAAACTGGATAATGGCAATATGAATATCCTCCATAATGCATGAATCTCACCCTCCAATTTTGTATAATTCATAGGTAGTTTATGCGTTAGGTAAGTGTCATGCATGTGCATTTGCCTATTGCCCGTTACTCTTTTCAAACAATTTTTTATACTCACCATATCCTTCTTTGTCTAAATCCTCTTTAGGGATAAAACGTAAAGCAGCAGAATTAATACAATAACGTAAACCTTCTGGACCCGGACCATCGGAGAAAACATGGCCTAGATGTCAATAGGTTTTGTAAAACTTGGCCAACCACAACCTGCATCATATTTATCTTTTGAACTAAATAACGGTTTTCCTGAAATGATATCGACATAAATACCTTCTTCAAAATGATCCCAATACTCATTTTGAAACGGTGGTTCTGTACCGTTATTTTGGGTAACTTCATAAGCAATTGGTGATAACTTTTTCTTAAGTTCTTCTTTATTTTTCATGTTGTTCCCCCCAATGTCGTTTTATAAAATCTGCCCTTCCCGATCCGATATAATATCGATGATAGTGCAATGGATTTTTTCGATAATAACCTTGATGATAATCTTCTGCTTCATAAAATTTAGATGCTGGTAAAATTTTCGTGACAATCGGTTTAGAAAATTTGCCACTTTCTTCCAACATACGTTTCGATCGTTCGGCTTTTACTTTTTGTTCCTCATTTAAATAAAAAATTGCGGTTTGATAAGATTGACCTCTATCAAAAAATTGACCACCGGGATCAGTGGGATCAATTTGTTGCCAATAAATATTTAAAATTTCTTCATAACGAATCACTTCTGGATCGAATGTTATTCGTACCGCTTCATAATGCCCTGTGGTCTCTGAACAAACCTCTTCATAAGTTGGATTTGGCTTTGTTCCGCCAGTATATCCTGAAACTACCTCTTGCACGCCTGACCACTTTTCAAAAGGTTTTACCATACACCAAAAACAGCCACCCGCTAATATTGCTTGTTCATATTTTTTATTTTCCAACTTTTTCACCCCCCACACTTTTTAATATGAGATTTGAGATGATTTTATCAAAAAATAAAGCTACAAGTAAAAATATTTGCTAATAGGGAATGGAATATGTACAACGTATTTTCTTCGTATTTTCTTCAATATACCATTTTGTTATGATAATACAGGAAGTAAGGAGGTATAAACAATGGTAAAATTGCCAGAAGAATTTAAATTGAAAATGAGTAGACTCTTAAAAGATGAAGCTACAGAATTTTTTCACACATATAAAGAGCCACGAACAGCTGGTTTTCGTCTAAATACATTAAAAACTAATGAAGAAATGTGGAAAAATCTAAATCCGTTTCAAACTGATCCCATCCCTTACGTAACAGGCGGTTATTACTATGATTATCATGTTGATGAACCTGGGAAACATCCATATCACGCTGCTGGTCTTTATTATATACAAGAACCTAGTGCTATGTTTGTCGCTAACCTAATTGATGCAAAACCAGGTGAAAAAGTGTTAGATTTATGTGCAGCTCCTGGTGGAAAATCTACGCAAATTGCTGTATCGATGAAAAATGAAGGTTTATTAGTTTCCAATGAAATTTTCCCGAAACGCGCAAAAGCATTAGCCGAAAATATTGAACGATTTGGTTTAAAAAATACGATTGTCACAAATGAAAGTCCAGAACGTTTAAGTAAGCATTTCCCTTATTACTTTGATAAAATTTTAGTTGATGCACCTTGTTCTGGAGAAGGCATGTTTCGTAAAGATCCGGATGCAACTAGACATTGGAGCGATGAACATGTTAGACATTGCTGTCAACTGCAACTTAATATTTTAGAGCATGCATATAACATGTTAAAGGAAGATGGGATAATAGTTTATTCAACATGTACTTTCTCACCTGAAGAAAATGAACAAGTCATTGAAGCATTTCTAGATAGACATTCAGACATGGAGATCTTACCGATTGATAAATCTTTTAATATTGACAATGGCAGGCCAGAATGGACAAAAACAAAGCTTTTAGATGTAAAAGATACTGCTCGTCTTTGGCCCCATAAATTAAAAGGGGAAGGACATTTTGCTGCAAAATTACGTAAAAAAGGAACTACATTAAAGACTTCCGTTCCTGAATTTAAAATTAGTAAAAAGCAAAATTTGAAAGACTTTTTACAATTTAGTCAGAACTACTTTAACCAAATAACTTTTCCAAATCTCCAGCTATTCGGCAATGTCCTTCATTCATTACCTAGTCACTGTCCCGAATTAAAAGGTTTAAAAGTTTTGCGCGCTGGATTGCATTTATGCGTAATGAAAAAAAATCGTTTTGAACCAGAACATGCATTAGCCCTTGCTCTTCAACCTACACATTTTAAACAAGTTGTGGATCTAAATTCAAAGGAAGAAGATTGTATGCGTTACTTAAAAGGAGAAACATTAAAAGGAACTGGTGAATATAAAGGTTGGGTGTTGATTACTGTAGATGGATTTCCACTTGGTTGGGGGAAAGAGTCGAATGGTATGATAAAAAATTCTTATCCAAAAGGTTTACGAATCATGTATTAGCAAAAAAGCCCAATAAAAAATATTGGGCTTTTTATTCATCCTCTGTTTCATTTATGAAAAGTTGAAATGAAATCGAATCTTTTTCTAAATCAAACTCATTAACTCGAATGCGAAAGTCATTTTCTAGTTTAATCTGCGTTAAATGAAGATATATCGCTTTTTCATTCGATTTAATCTCGACCCATTCTGGAAATTCATACGCCCGTGAAATTAAATTCATAATAATAGAAACAGGAAGATTTAAATTTCCGATGCTCATGTTTTCTTGTTTTAAACGTAGGTCACCGTTTTCAAGTGGTTCCGGATAAAAATGTAGTTCAAATTGGACATCTTCACCGAAGACATGTAAATTTCCATAAAGAATGAGATCATCTGTTAGATTAACATAATACTTAAATAATTGATCTCCGTATTTTTTCTTAATAAAATGATTGATAATTCCTGTTAACTCAGATTTATTTGTTTCTAAATGAATTGTCGGTCCTTCAACATTCAGCTCTTCTTTAGGTAAGTATGGCCTATCCTTGGCTGGCCAAAAAATATATATAATGACAAAAAGATTAAACATCAAAAGGAGAAAAAAAGCATATTTCCAAGTAAGTTTAATTTTTTTCATATTGTAAAGTTACCTTTCTTGCCGTAAGTATCGTATCAATATTTGCTAATATAACATCCATCGTCTCTTTACCTATTAAATCATAACCAGAATCATTCGGATGAAAATAATCTTCATAAAGGACATCTATACCATGTTTAGAAAAAGCATCTGCAATATTGACAAAATAAGCATTCTCATATTCTGATACAATCTCTCTTCCAGCTGTTGTCCATTGATCCATGATCATTTGCACTTCTGTAATTTGACCAAGCCATTCATTAAATGGATTATAAAATCCAATTAATAGTATGGAAATATTTTCATTATATCCTTTTATCGTTGTTATGATCTCTCGCAATCGTTGTTTAAACTGAACAAGTTCCCGTTCAAAAACAGGCAATTCAAGATTAATGATATGATCCGTAAATACCTTCATTAAATCATTTCCACCAATAGTGACTAACACAATATCCGTATTGGAAATTTGTGATTTAACTTCTGCCTGTTTAAGTAGTTTAATTAATTCATCTGAGCGGAGTCCGGTTTTCGCTAAGTTTGTTATCTCTATATTTCTTACCCCTTTTGCTTCCGTGAGATGACTCTTTATGTAATTTAAATATCCACCTTCTTTTTTTGTTGCACCAACTCCGACTGTTAACGAGTCACCAATGGCAGTAATTTTTAAATTCACAGGAATAAAATCTATCGGTGGCTCTACTTTTAAAAAAGAAATAAAAGCCCGCTCTTGATTTAATGTTAAGTTAGAATTTGTTAGAATAGAATTATTCTTTATAAATAATAATACAAAAATAAGGAATCCAATTGCAATCAAGATTGTGAATAACTTTTTCAATAGTCGCCACCTGCTCGCAAACACCGTCTTCATTCTTTCTCATATTTATGATATGTCCAACCAATTGACTTTTATGACAGCTTTTTCATTTCACTTATTATTTTTTAATAATATTATAATATCATTCAAAATTTCTTCATAGGGTACATCTATGGCATCGTATGATTTAACAATTGTTCCACTTTGGTCAATTAAAAACAGATCAGTACCATGGGAAACTTGATCCTGTCCTTCAATTTTTTGAATAAAAAATCTAAAGTTTTCCTTTGCAAATTGTTCAATATGCTCTTGAACATACCCAGTTAAAAAATACCAATTTTTTTGGTTTTCTGTAAATTTCGAAGCAAATTTTTGTAGTATCTCTGGTGTATCAACTTCAGGATCAACACTATAGGAGACGAGTGCTACATTGTCCAATCCTTCCTTGTCAATGAGCCTTTGCAATCGTG
>SMEW01000142.1_pt1 | contig 17668 bp, 13 predicted proteins | sample 2456341 | NCBI WGS metagenome assembly SMEW01 (sample SAMN10132602, study PRJNA489261) | soil metagenome | isolation source: day120 control-loamy sand soil ammended with composted manure from dairy cow... | place: USA | collected 2015-04-01 | reverse complement strand
GAGGACCGGGCCTTGAACTACACGGTGCTGGCCGGGTCCGGAGCCGGTGAGGCATTCGTACTGGTCCGCAACTCCGATTCGGACAGTGTGGCTCTCGGGTGTGTCCACCCGAACGAATTGATGGAGAACTTCATCGCCCAGCTGCCGCCGCTGAATCCCGGCCGTGGTCAGCCGATGCAGGTGCCGAAGAGCGAGATGTCGGGCGGTGCGCCGCGACGGGACTTCGACGGCGAGAACTTCTCGGTGATGAGCAACGGACGGCGGAGCGCCACGGCGACCGAGGTGGCGGAGATGCGCCGCATCCTCCAACTCCCCCGGTTGGGCGGAGGAAGCCTGTACGTGGCGGCGCGGAGTCGTAGCGGCAGGCGGGAACGCGCCGAACGTCCGGTGAACTACATCGACACCCCCGAGGGGCGTTGGCTGACCGAGGAGGTGCCGGGCAGCGGGGAACCGATGATCGCCTTCCACCCGGCGTCACCACAATTACTCGTCCAGCGGTTACGGAACGCACAAAGCCGACTGCCCATCACCTGACGCGTTACCGCCCGTTCAGCCTACGGTGCGATCACTCAACGCTTCGTAACGTTATCCACAGGTCTAGTCCTGGGGCGACCTCCCGCCCCAGGACGCGACACGCCGAAGAGTGCGTTTCGCGCGACACGCCGACAGATCACACACAAAGTTCTCCACAAGTTATCCACAGGGCCTGACCTGCGTTTTTCATGGAATAGACATAAGTTTTCCCCAGGTTATCCACAGGCTGCAACGCGCTTGTGGATAACTAGGGCCAGTCATCAACAAGTTATCCACAGCTGTATCCACAGGTGGAATTGCGATGCTCCGTCCGAGCGATCTAGCGTGCCCGCACAGAAGGTGCGAAACGTGGGCCCGATCGCCCGCCCGCACTCGGTAAAACGTCGAACAGGCGTTCGATCATCCTTTCCGGGAGGTGCCTGCACCAGTGGCGATCACCGACGACCGCGGTTCCGCGTTCACCGGCGAACACGGTGGGTTCGAGCGCCAACCACCTCAGGACACGGCGGCGGAGCAATCGGTACTCGGCGGCATGTTGCTGTCCAAGGACGCCATCGCGGACGTCGTCGAAGTCCTGCGCCCCGGCGACTTCTACCGACCCGCCCATCAAGCCATCTACGACTGCATCCTCGACCTCTACGGACGAGGTGAACCCGCCGACCCGATCACCGTTTCGGCCGAGTTGGAGCGACGAGGCGAACTCGCCAGGGTGGGCGGGGCGCCCTACCTGCACACACTGATCGCCACCGTGCCCACGGCGGCCAACGCCGGGTACTACGCCAGGATCGTGGCCGAGAAGGCGATCCTGCGCAGGCTCGTGGAGGCGGGCACCCGCATCGTCCAGTACGGCTACGGTGCCGACAACAGCGACGGGGGCGACGTCAACGAGGTCGTCGACCGCGCGCAGGCCGCCATCTACGAGGTCACCGAACGACGCACCAGCGAGGACTACGTCGCGTTGGAGGAACTGCTCCAGCCGACGATGGACGAGATCGACGCCATCGCCTCCAGGGGCGGTACCGCGCAGGGCATTCCGACCGGTTTCGCCGACCTCGACGAGGTCACCAACGGGTTGCATCCCGGGCAGATGATCATCATCGCCGCGCGTCCCGGTGTGGGGAAGTCGACCCTGGGGCTGGACTTCGCCCGCTCCTGTTCCATCAAGCACGGCATGACCAGCGTCATCTTCTCGTTGGAGATGAGCCGCACCGAGATCGTGATGCGCATGCTGTCGGCCGAGGCGAAGATCAGGCTCACCGACATGCGGGGTGGGCGCATGTCCGACGACGACTGGACACGACTGGCCCGGCGCATGAGTGAGATCAGCGAGGCGCCGTTGTTCATCGACGACTCGCCGAACCTCACGATGATGGAGATCCGCGCCAAGGCGCGGCGATTGAAGCAGCGCCATGACCTGAAGCTGATCGTCGTCGACTACATGCAGCTGATGACCTCGGGTAAGCGGGTCGAGTCGCGGCAACAGGAGGTCTCCGAGTTCTCCCGGCAATTGAAGCTGCTGGCCAAGGAGCTGGAGGTGCCCGTGGTGGCGATCAGCCAGCTCAACCGTGGCCCGGAACAACGCAACGACAAACGCCCCATGCTGGCCGACCTGCGGGAAAGTGGTTCGCTGGAGCAGGACGCCGACGTGGTGCTGCTCATCCACCGGCCTGACGCGTGGGAACGTGACGACCCACGCGCGGGCGAGGCGGACTTGATCCTGGCCAAGCATCGGGCGGGGCCGACGAGCACCATCAGCGTGGCGCACCAGCTGCACTACAGCCGCTTCGCCGATCTCGCTCACGACTGACTTCGCGATCAGGGCGCGGAAAACGTATTTGGCGATCGGGCCTCACTTCAGTACCTTTATTGTTGAAGTTTCAACAAGGAGGATCTCGATGGCCATCGATCGTCCCCCCGTCCTGTACCTCAGTCACGGCGCCCCACCGCTCGCCGACGACCCGCAGTGGACCCGTGAGCTCGCGGACTGGGCGTCCGCACTGCCGCGGCCACGAGCGATCCTCGTGATCTCCGCGCACTGGGAGGAGGCTCCGCTCACCCTCAGCGCGACCACGACGGTTCCGCTCGTCTACGACTTCTGGGGATTCCCCGAGCGGTACTACCGCGTGACCTATCCCGCGCCCGGCGCCCCCGAACTCGCGGCCAAGGTCACCGCGTTGCTGCGTTCCTCCGACACCCCGGTCCACCACGATCCCACCCGAGGGCTCGACCACGGCGCCTACGTCCCCCTCAAGGAGATGTTCCCCGCCGCCGACATCCCGGTCCTCCAGGTGTCGATGCCGTCCCTGGACCCGACGACACTGTTCGACCTCGGCCGCAAACTCGCACCACTTCGCGACGAGGGAGTGCTCATCATCGGCAGCGGCTTCTTCACCCACAACCTGAGCGCGCTGAGCACGAGCGTCGACGGTCCTCCACCCGCATGGTCGGTCGAATTCGACCACTGGGGCGCCGAGACACTCGCCAAGGGCGACATCGACACGGCTTCGCACCGCTGTTCGTCGCACTCGGCGCGCACGACGCCACCCACGCTCCCCGAACCGTGATCGACGGCTTCTGGTTCGGACTCGCGAAACGCTCGTTGCAACTGGACTGAGCTGCCCCTTCGTCGAATCGGGACGAACCAGGTCACAGCCACGGCACGAGACAAGACCGATACGGTTACCTCGTGAGCGAGTCGGGAAACGGATCTGGGGGCCGTAACGGCCGCGCGAAGAGCACGAAGCCACTGTTGTCCGAGGAGGCGGACGTCGTCGGCTGGGTACCCACGGGACTACGGGTGTGCGCCGCCCTGTCCTGGCGTTTCCTCGTCGTGGTGGCGGCGATCTACGTCGTGGTCTGGCTCGTCGGCTACCTGTCTTTCGTGGTGGTGCCGGTGGCCATCGCCCTGCTGCTGGCCGCCCTCCTCGCACCCGCCGTGCAGCAACTGGTGAAGTACCGCATTCCGCAGCCCGTGGCCGCGGCGATCGTGCTGATCGGCGGCCTCGGCATCGTCGGCGCCCTGTTGACGTTCGTGATCACCCAGTTCACCGCGGGCCTGCCCGCCCTGCAGGAGAAGGTGAACAGCAGTCTCGACCGGGTCAACGACTGGCTCATCAACGGGCCGTTGCACCTGCGCGAGACCCAGATCGTCGACTTCGTCAACAACGCCGTCGACTTCCTCCAGGAGAACCAGGCCGCCATCGCCGACAGCGCTCTGTCCACAGCGGGCGCCGTCGGGGAGATCCTCACCGGACTCCTGCTGACGCTGGTCGTCCTCGTCTTCTTCCTGGCACACGGCCAGCAGATCTGGAACTTCCTGATCCGTGGCGTGCCGGCACCCGTGCGCAAACGGGTGGACCTCGCCGGGCGTCGCGGTTTCGCGTCGCTCGTCAGTTATGTGCGAGCCACGGCGGCGGTCGCCGTGGTGGACGGCGTGGGTATCGGCATCGGCCTGTGGATCGTCGGCGTGCCGCTGGCCATCCCCCTGGCCACACTGGTGTTCCTCGGGGCCTTCATCCCCATCATCGGAGCCGTCGTCACCGGGGCGGTCGCCGTGCTGGTCGCGCTGGTGACCAACGGGTTCGTCACCGCGCTCATCGTGCTCGCCATCGTGGTGGGCGTCATGCAGCTCGAAGGCAACGTGTTGCAACCGCTGCTGCTGGGGCGGGCCGTGCGACTGCATCCACTGGCCGTCATCCTCGCCATCACGGCGGGGATGACCACCGCGGGCATCACCGGTGCGCTGTTGTCGGTGCCGTTGCTCGCCGTGTTGAACTCCGGCATCAAATCACTGGCCCAAGAGGCGTCCGAGGGCGACGCCGAGCCGGAGGCCACCACAGCCCCGGCCAAGCGGACGTCCCCGACCACCCCGGTGTCCGATACCGACGGTGACGACGACAGCCTCGACGAGCCGCCGTCGAACGGCTCGGACTCAGCTCGCAAGGAGCCAGACCCGGCATGAGCACCACCTCGAGTTCGTTGCGTGATCCCGCGACACCGTTGTGGTGGGGCACGATCGTGCTCCGCTGGATCACGTTCGGGTTCGCCTTCAGCGCCGTCCTGGTGCACCACGACGGCTACGTCCGCCCCTGGCTGGCGTGGACGGACCTCGGGGCGATGCTGGTCTGGACAGCCGTGACCAGCGTCGCCTACGCACGTTCCTCCGGACGCAAGGCATGGCTCGTGGTGACCGACGTGGTCGTCACGAGCTCGATCATGCTGACCTCGCCGCTCGTGCTGTCCGAAGTCCAGTACGAGGAACTCGCCCCACTGGTGACGACGGTGTGGGCGGCCGTGCCCCCACTCGTGGCGGGCGCCAGGTTCGGGGCCGTGGGAGGCGTCATCGCGGGGCTGGTCATCGCGGTGGGCACGGGGATCGCCAGGCTCGAACTGAACCTCGACGTGGCCCGCGACGGCGTGCTGCTGACCGCCAGCGGACTGCTGTTGGGGGTCACCGCCACCACGGCCCGCCGTTCGCAGGCCGCATTGGCCCGGGCCATGCGCAGCGAGGCCGCAACGGCCGAACGGGAACGTCTCGCGCGTTCCATCCACGACAGCGTGTTGCAGGTACTCGCGCGCGTTCGGAGACGAGGTTCCGAACTGGGTGGCGAGGCCGCCGAACTCGCCCGGCTGGCGGGAGAGCAGGAGATCGCACTGCGGGCGTTGGTCACCACGGAACCGACCGGTCACTCGGAGGACGACACCTCGGACCTGCGTTCGGCACTGCAGATCCTTTCGACGTCCCGGGTGCAGATCGCCGCGCCCGCCGGAGAAGTTCCGATGCCGTCGAACGCCGTCACCGAACTCGTCGCCGTCGTCAGGGAAGCTTTGTCCAATGTGGATAAACATGCGGGACCGTCGGCCAAGGCGTGGGTCCTGCTCGAAGACCTGGGGGAGGAAATCGTGCTGACGGTCAGGGACGACGGCCCGGGAATCCCGCCGGGCAGGCTCGAGGAGGCCCTAGCCGAAGGGCACCTCGGCGTCGCAAAGTCGATCAGAGGCAGAGTCACCGAGCTCGGCGGCACGTGCACGCTCGAAACCGCCCCCGGCGAGGGCACCGAGTGGGAAATACGGGTCCCGAGACCGAGATCAGGGAGGAAGAACCGATGACGGTGTCGGTCATGATCGTCGATGACCATCCGATCTGGCGTGACGGTGTCGCCCGCGACCTCGCCGAACACGACTTCGACGTCAAGGCCACCGCGCCCGACGGCGAGTCGGCCATCCGCATCGCCCGCGCCGTCCGACCCGACGTGGTGTTGATGGACATCAACCTCGGCGACACCTCGGGCGTGGACGCGACCAGGGCGATCACGAACGAACTACCCGACACCCGGGTGCTCGTGCTCTCGGCGAGCGGCGAGCACAACGACGTCCTCCAGGCGGTGAAGGCGGGCGCCTCGGGTTACCTCGTGAAGTCGGCGTCGGTGGCCGAACTCGTGGACGCCGTGCGGAGGACGGCGGAAGGCGACCCCGTGTTCACCGCGGGACTGGCGGGCATGGTGCTCGGTGAGTACCGACGGATGGCCGACTCGCCCGACATGGGCGACCCACCCCCACGGCTCACCGAACGCGAGACCGAGGTGCTGCGGCTGGTCGCCAAGGGGCTCACGGCGAAACAGATCGCCGACCGGCTCGTCATCTCGCACCGCACCGTCGAGAACCACGTGCAGTCGACGCTGCGGAAACTCCAACTGCACAACCGGGTGGAGCTGGCCCGGTACGCCATCGAACACGGCCTCGACCGGGACTTTTGAGCCGTTCCCTTGGGGGACCGTTCAGGGATTCTCCCGGATCACGCAAGACGTTCCGGTGCCTAGCATCGGAGCAATGAGCGAGGAACAGAGCAACGAGGAACAGCTCTCGGCGGAGCAGCGCAGACTTCGGGAGCTCCGGGTCTCCGACCAGGAGCGAGAGCACGTCGTCGAATTGCTGAAAACCGCCACCGGGCGGGGCCTGATCGACCTCGACGAGTTCAGTGAACGGGCCGACACCGCCTACGCCGCGCGCACCAGAGGCGAACTGAACAAGGTCCTCATCGATCTGCCGGGCCTGGTGCACCCCGAGGCCGCCGTCATCGGAGTCGGCAATCGGACCGTCGCGGCCGGTGTGACCGTGCCGATCCCCGTGCCGGGCGAACAACTCGTCCTCCGCGCCCACGGTTGGTGCGCAACCGTTACGGCGACGCCCGCCTCGATTTCAGCGAGGCGAACATGACCAGTGACGTGGTGCACATCGAGCTCGACGTGAAATGGGGGTCCGTCCACCTCATCATTCCCGAGCACGCGTCGCTGGACCTCAACGCGTTGAACGACGTGAAGTGGTCGAGCGTGAACGACAAGACCCGAGGGGGGACGGGCGCTCCCCGGTTCGTCGTCACCGGCCGCCTCACAGGCAGCTCCCTGAACGTCCGGCACCCACGCAGGGGCCTGTTCTCGTTCTAGAAGTCCGCCGCCTAGGCCTCCTTCGCCGCCACCCGGGCGGCCACCGACGTGGGAGCGGCCAGTGCGGCGCGAGCGGCCCGTTCACAGTCGTCGAAGGTCACCGACGCGATACTCGCCCCCACCGCACGTACCGAACCGGCGTTCATGGACAGGCTGCTGCTACCGAGGCCGACGAGCACCCGTGCCAACAGCGGATCGGCGGCGGCTTCACCGCACACGCCCGCGGGTTTACCCTTCTCCTTCGCCGCCTCACCGACCATCGCGATGAGCCGCAACAGGGCGGGCTGCCACGGGTCGTTCAGCGCGGCGACCGCACCCAACTGCCGGTCGGCGGCGAACGTGTACTGCGCGAGGTCGTTGGTACCCAGCGACACGAAGTCGACGGCGTCGAGCACCTCCCGGGCCGTCAGGGCGGCCGAAGGCACCTCGATCATCACGCCCACCCGGGACAGTCCCGCCGCCCGCACCCGCTCGGCGAACCACGCCGCCTCCTCGGCCGTGGCGATCATCGGCGCCATCACCGACACGTCGGCCTGCGTCTGCGCCACGGCGCCCGCGATGGCCTCCAACTGCCGGTCGAGCACACCCGTGCGTTCGATCGACACCCGGATACCCCGCACTCCCAGCGCGGGGTTGGGTTCCGCCTCCTGCGACAGGAACACGAGGGGCTTGTCCGCACCGGCGTCGAGCGTCCGCACGATCACCGGCTTGCCCGCGAACGGTTCGAGCACGGCCGCGTACGCTGCCCGTTGTTCGTCCACGGTGGGCTCGGAATCGACGTCGAGATAGCAGAACTCGGTGCGGAACAGGCCGACTCCCTCGGCCCCCGTCTCCGCGGCGGCCCGAGCATCGGCGGGTGCCCCCACGTTGGCGAGCACCTTGACACGCCGACCGTCCGATGTCGCGCCCACCCCGTTCCACTCGGCGCCGGCGGCCTCGGTCGCCGTCACCACGGGCGCGTCCTTCGCCACAGCCGTCACCACACCGGTGTCCCCGTCCACGGACACGGCCTCGGCCTCGAACGACAGCGCTCCCTTCACCGCCACGACGGCGGGGATACGCAACGACCGCGCGAGGATGGCGGTGTGACTGGTCGGGCCGCCCTCCTCGGTGACGAGGGCGAGCACTCTGGCGGGGTCGAGTGCGGCGGTGTCGGCGGGAGCCAGGTCCCGGGCGATGAGCACACTCGGGCGTTCCAGGTTCGGTACACCGGGCGGCTCGATCCCGAGCAGTTCGGCGATGATGCGATCGCGCACGTCCTGGATGTCACGCACCCGTTCGGCCATGTAACCGCCCGCGGAGGACAACGCCTGGGCGAAGTTGTTCGCGGCTTCGTACACCGCCCGTGCCGCCGGGATGCGTTGCGCGGTGACGAGCTGCTCGGCCTGACTCACCAAAGCCGGGTCGGCGGCCATCGCGGCCGTGGTCGTCAGGATCGTCGCGGCGTCACCGCTCGCCGCCGCGGCCATCGACTCCAGTCGCGCGGCCACGGCCTGTGCGGCGGGCGCGATCCGCGCCGCCTCCGCGTGGGGATCGTCGGGAGCGGGCGTACTCGCCGGCTCCTCGATCGACTCGGTGACCCGGACGACGGGACCACTCGCGCGGCCGGGGCTCACTCCGACCCCGGAGACCTGCGGTTGGTGCATGCTTACGCTCACTCTAATTCGGCGACAGTCGGATACGAGGGCTGGGCACCTCGGCGGGTGACCGAAAGTGCCGCGACCCGGGCGGCCAAGGCGACCGCGTCGGGTAGTTCGGAATCGCGGGCCAGCGCAGTGGCCAGAGCTCCTGCGAAGGCGTCACCGGCCCCGGTCGTGTCGACGACCTCGACGGCTGGTGAGGGTACCTCGGCAAGCCCGGTGGGTCGGACGATGACGGCTCCGCGGGATCCCGCGGTCACCACGGCCGCACGGGGGCCGAGGTCGAGCAGTTTCGACAGCTCGGGGTTCGGGAGCACGCCGCCGCGTCCCCCCATCCCCAGCAGCCAGGCCGCCTCATGCTCGTTGACGAGCAGGATATCCACATCGGCGAGAGTGGATTCGGACACGGAGGCGACGGGGGAGAGGTTGAGGATCGTGCACGTCGCCGTCCCGGCGGCGGAGGTGATCGCGTGCTCGACGGTGTCGAGCGGGATCTCCATCGACAGGACCATCACTTTCGGTGCCGCAGTGACGACCGCTGTGTCCTCGGGGCGTAGCGCGTGATTGGCCCCGGGCGAGACGATGATGGAGTTCTCACCGTCCGGAGTGACCGTGATGAACGCCAACCCCGTCGGCCGGGACACCACCCGCACGAGGTCGGTGTTCACCCCGGACTCGCGCAGCGAGTCGAGCAGCAGCCTGCCGTGTGCGTCGTCGCCGACGGCCCCCAGCAACGCGACCTCGGCACCCAGTCTGGCGGCCGCGACCGCCGTATTGGCCCCTTTGCCACCGGGCAGGATCTCCGTGTCCCCTCCGAGAACGGTCTCTCCCCCGGTGGGGCGACGGTCGACCGTGACCACGAGATCGGCGTTGGCCGATCCGACGACGAGCACCTGTGCACTCACATCAGTCAGGGTGCCACGGAAGTAGGTCAGTCCGCCGTAGCGTTTCGAGTTGTGGGGATGTGAAATCCTTTGTAACTTTCACACCCACCAGAACGACAGGTAGGCGAGAGCTCCCAAATGTCACCCGATAGGGTGAACTTTGTGTCGGTGCGTCACAATACTGACACGGGGAGTTCTTCACTGGAGCCACCGCCACAGTGCGGGGTGTGCCCCGAGTCCCAGCGAGGACGACCGGGCATCGGGTCGCCGGCATCGGTCACGTAGCCCCCCGAGTGATCGGTGCCGGCGGCGCCCGGCCCCTCTCACTTCACCACGTTCACCAGCCGACCCGGCACCACGATGACCTTGCGAGGCTCCGCGCCCTCCAACGCCGCCACGATCTTCTCGTCGGCCAGCGCCGCCTTCTTCAGCTCCTCCTGATCGGCGTCCGCGGGCACCGTCATCCTCGACCGCACCTTGCCGTTGACCTGGATCGGGTACTCGACCGTCTCGTCCACCAGGTACCGCTCGTCCACCGTCGGGAACGGGCCGTGCACCAGCGATTCCGAGTGCCCCAGCCGGTGCCACAGCTCCTCGGCGATGTGCGGACACATCGGAGCCAGCATCAACACCAACGGCTCCGCCAGGCCACGCGGCGTCGCCTTCGCCGAACCGTAGGTCTTCGTCACGTAGTTGTTCAGCTCGATGAGCTTCGCGCCCGCCGTGTTGAACCGTAGGTTCGCGTAGTCCTCCCGCACCCCGGCGATCGTCCGGTGCAACTGGCGCAGGTCCTCCTCGGACAACTCCGTGTCGGCCACCCGCAGCTCGCCGGTGTTCTCGTTCACCACCAGCCGCCACAGCCGCTGCAGGAACCGGTGGGCGCCCACCACGTCCTTCGTCGCCCACGGCCTGGACACGTCCAGCGGTCCCATCGACATCTCGTAGAACCGGAACGTGTCCGCGCCGTAGTTCTCGGCGATCTCGTCAGGAGTGACGACGTTCTTCAGGCTCTTGCCCATCTTGCCGTACTCCTGCTTGACCTCCTCGCCCTTGTAGAAGAACTTGCCGTCGCGTTCTTCCACCTCCTCGGCGGGCACGTACACACCGCGGGAGTCGGTGTAGGCGTAGGCCTGGATGTAGCCCTGGTTGTACAGCCTGCGGTACGGCTCCTCCGACGACACGTAACCCAGGTCGTAGAGCACCTTGTGCCAGAACCGCGAGTACAGCAGGTGCAGCACGCCGTGCTCCACCCCGCCCACGTACAGGTCCAGACCACCCGGGTCGTTCTCACCGTGCAGCTCGGGACGCGGCCCCATCCAGTAACGCTCGTTGACCGGGTCGACGAACCGCTCGTCGTTGTCCGGGTCGATGTAACGCAGCTGGTACCAGCACGAACCCGCCCACTGCGGCATCACGTTGGTGTCGCGCCAATACTTCTTCGGCCCGTCACCCAGGTCCAGCGTCACCTCGACCCAGTCGGTGGCCCGCGCCAGCGGCGGCTCGGGCTCGGCGTCGGCGTCCTCCGGGTCGAACGTCTTCGGCGAGTAGTCGTCCACCTCGGGCAGCACGACCGGCAACTGATCCTCCGGCAGCGCGATCGGCATGCCGTCGGAGTCGTAGACGATGGGGAACGGCTCACCCCAGTACCGCTGGCGGGCGAACAGCCAGTCGCGCAGCTTGTACTGCACCGTGCCCTCGCCGTGGCCCTTGTGCTCCAACCACTCGATGATCTTGTTCTTGGCGTCCTCGATGTTCAGGCCGTTGAGATCGATCTCGTCGTTGGCCGAGTTGATGTGCGCGCCGTCGCCGTCGAACGCCTCGCCGTCGAAGTCCTCGCCCGGCTGCACCGTGCGCAGGATGTCCAGACCGAACTTCGTGGCGAAATCCCAGTCGCGCTGATCCTCGCCGGGCACGGCCATGATCGCGCCGGTGCCGTAGCCCATCAGCACGTAGTCGGCGATGAACACGGGGATCCGCTTACCGTTCACCGGGTTCGTGGCGTACGCCCCGGTGAACACCCCCGTCTTCTCCTTGCTCTCCTGGCGGTCGAGCTCGGACTTGCGCGACGTCTCCCGCCGATACGAGGCCACGGCCTCACCCGGGGTCGCGGCACCGCCGGTCCACCGCTCGTCGACCCCCTCGGGCCACTCGGCGGGCACCAACTCGTCCACCAACGGATGCTCCGGCGCCAACACCATGTACGTGGCGCCGAACAGCGTGTCGGGACGCGTGGTGAACACCTCGATGGTGTGCTCACCCGAGCGGAACCGGACGTTCGCACCGCGCGACCGGCCGATCCAGTTCCGCTGCATCGTCTTGATCTTCTCCGGCCAGTCCAGCCGGTCCAGGTCGTCGAGCAGGCGATCGGCGTACGCCGTGATGCGCATCATCCACTGGCGCAGGTTCCGCCGGAACACGGGGAAGTTGCCCCGTTCGGTACGGCCCTCGGCGGTGACCTCCTCGTTCGCCACCACCGTGCCCAAGCCGGGAGCCCAGTTCACCGGCGCCTCGGACAGGTACACCAACCGGTGCGAGTCGATGATCTCCCGCTGTTCCTTACGCGACAGCTCGTGCCACGGCCGCCCGTCCGGCGTGGCCCGCCTTCCCTCGGCGTAGGCCTTCTCCAGCTCCGAGATCGGCCGCGCCTTGTTCTGTTCCGTGTCGTAGTAGGCGTTGAAGATCTGCAGGAAGATCCACTGCGTCCACCGGTAGTAGTCGACGTCGGTGGTCGCGATCCGCCGCCGTTCGTCGTGCCCCAGACCCAACCTGCGGATCTGGGCCAGATACCGCTTGATGTTCGCCTCGGTGGTGGTGCGCGGGTGCGTGCCCGTCTGCACCGCGTACTGCTCGGCCGGCAGACCGAACGCGTCGAACCCCATCGTGTGGAGCACGTTGCGCCCGATCATGCGGTTGTACCGAGCGAACACGTCGGTACCGATGAAGCCCAGCGGATGCCCGACGTGCAGGCCCGCGCCCGACGGGTACGGGAACATGTCCTGCACGAACAACTTGTCGGACGGCACCTCGGAATCCTTGTCGGCGAGCGAGCCCACCGGGTTCGGAGCGTGATAGGTGCCGTTGGCTTCCCAGTACTCCTGCCAACGTCGTTCGATCCGCCCGGCCAGCTCCGCCGTGTAACGGTGTGCCGGAACCGCTTCGGTACCGTCCGTCATCGCCGATCCTCCCGTGAACCCGCCTCCAGAAACAACGCAACCCCCCAGCCAGAAGGCGTGAGGGGTTTGCCGCACCGACCGGAATCGCGGTCAGCGCGGCTCGCTAAGGAGCAGGTGTGCCGTCTTCATCACCGTTCATGGTAACCGCCCGGCGCATCCCATTTTTCGAAGCCCCTGCGTACGGAGGTGAGTCGTGGGCAACAACGCGTCGGCACACCAAGGCCATCCGATGCGCGGCGAAGTATTCTCACAGCCGTGATCGTGCTCGCGTTGATCCCCGCAGTGCTCGGCGTCCTGGTCGGTTGGGGTGGCTTCCTCGGCTGGCGGGAGAAGCTACCTCGATCCCGAGGCGCGGGAGTGCGTACCGAGGCCACCATGCGCAGTGACGAGGCGTTCCGGGTAGCCAACCGCGTGGCAGGGCTGCCCACGATGATCGCCGGGGGCGTGGGCGTGTTCTCGAGCGCGGCCGCCCTGGCGATGCCCGACACCCTCGGCACGATCATGGCCGTGGTCTTCGGCGTGCTCGCCGTGTTCCTCCTCGTGGCCGGCGGCGGTGTGCTCGGCCATCGTGCGGCCAGCGCTGTCCCCGCCCCCGCCAAGTCCGCGGCAGGCTGTGGCAGCTGTGCATGCTGCGGCGGCTGCAGCTCCCAGAGCTAACCCACGGAGGCCGTGTCCGCAGGCTGTGTAGCCGTGTCCGCAGGCTGTGTAGCCGTGTCCGCAGGCTGCGAGGCGCCATCGGTCCCGAACCTGCAGCGATGCATCAGCCATAGCTGGCCCGGCAAGCTCCATCAGCCCCGTCAGACAAGCACTTCACCCGAGACCGCCACGGAAGCGGGTGAGGCGCGGCCCGCGAAACCACACACTGGGTCGGTACCAATTGCGGGCACCAGACCGAACGATAGGCCCCCGCAAACGCTTGCGTCACCATGCCCGCAGCAATGAACACCTGTCCGCAGTGGTGACGAGCACCGGACGACGGTCACAGCACCCGCGAGCGCGCCACCCGACATCGAACACCACCATCGGAACGGCCCGGGCAGTCCGATAACCCCATCGACGCCCCATCGACACAGAGCCGTTGAGATCGCCGTTGAGATCTCAGACCTGCGCGAACCGCGACTACGCGAGCCCGTGCCCGACGTCGGGCACGGAACGCTGATCCATGACCTGCGGGACGTGACACGCGTCCGCAGCGATGGGACGTCCAGCAACCCGTCCGGATGACTCCGACCCGGGTTCCTCGCCCTCCTCGCCGCGAGCCGGCCGCTCAGCGATGCGGTCCCGGAAGGAGCGGCTGCGCAGCCTGCGGACACGGACTACGCAGGCTGCGGACACGGTGACGCAACCTGCGGACACACCCGGGTTCAGTTGCGTTGAAGATCGCCTGGGTGGGTGGCGAGCAGTGCCGTGGGCAGACCTTGCCTACGCAGCACGTGGCCCCACAGATCGCGGGTCGGACCGGCCATCACGTCACTCGGCAACGCGGGCACGATCAGCCAGTCACCACGCTCGATCTCGCTCGCCAGCTGGCCTCCGTCCCAACCGGCGTAACCGGCGAAGACCCGCAGTCCCCGCACCTTGCTGGCCAGCATCTCAGGGTCGGAGTCGAGATCCACGAGCGCCACCGGGCCGCGCACTCCGATCACTCCGGGCACGGTCGCCGCGGTCTCCCCCGTGCGCAACGCGGCCAGGCACAACGCCGTCTTCTTCTCCACCGGCCCACCCACGAACACCGACCGGGGTTCGGCGACGTGGTCACCCCAGCGCGGCAGTACCTCGCGCACCGCCACTTCACTGGGCCGGTTCAACACGACCCCGAGAGTGCCCTCGGCACGGTGGTCGATCACGAACACCACCGTCCGGCGGAAATTGGGATCGAACATCGTGGGGGCAGCGACCAACAGTGTTCCCGGTTCCACCTGGGCGTCCGCTCTCACAAGGCCATGATCCCATCCCCGCATCCCCTGATCGTGCGGTGTTCACCGTCTCGTCGGAATCACGAACGGTGCGCGCTAGGCTCCTCGCTCGTGACCACGGCTGGCAACACGGCACCGATCACCGTCACCTCGGCCGACGGACTCGTGAGCGCTGTCGTCGACTCCTCGGGGAAACTGGTCGGCCTTGAGTTTGCACCGGACACCTTCGAACAAACCGATCCTGCGGAATTGGCCCGAACCGTGCTCGATGTCATCCGCAGAGCCGGAAGCGACACCCCACCCGGCATCGACCCGCCGACCCGGCAGCTCCCGCCGGTACGCCCGCCGAGGCCGACACCGAAACGTGTCCGCCGTTCCCGCTAGGTTGAAAATCGGATTAGTTCATTGCTCACAACCCCGGCACTTCGCCACACCGCTACCCCGAAGCACGGTAAAACACAGGTGAAGAAACACAGGGGATCACACTGACCGAGGGGGAAACCGTGCGCCACAGAGTCGAGGTGGCCGACCGGCCCGATGCGCTGTACGCCCTGTGGGACGGCCGGATCTTCCAAGCGAACCCGAGTGCCGACGGCAGCGTCCTGCTCGTCGTCCCCGAAGGTGAGGAGGCCCCTGAAGGCTTCGACACCACCTTCGACGACAGGCCCGCGAAGGCGGTGCCGGCGCAGGAGGCCTCGGCGGGCCTGGCCACCTTCGCCGTCCACACCTACTGCCTGTACGACGACGAGCCCTATCGCATCGAACCGAGTTCGGACGAGGCCGAGCTGACCCTGCGCTGGACCGGCACCGACGAACGGCTCGCCGCGGAGTTGGGGTTGGTCGACTTCAGCACCACCACCGACGACCCGGAGTCGCTGACCGCGCTGTGGCAGGAGCGTCACGACTTCGCCGACGAGAACATGCCTCGCAGCGAACCGGGCAGTGGTGACGCACAGGTGTTGCTGCGGGCGATCGGGCGCACGTTGCGCAGTTCCGGCAGGTGGGTGACTACTCCGAACTCGAGGTCAGGGCGGTGGCAGGCGACGTCGTCGTGGCACTGTCGGCGCCCCCGCATCTCGGGCAGCTGTTCACGCAGTTGCGTTCGGCCATGTACTCCGCCGAGGAGGGCACCTGGTTCCAGGGCACGTTCACCCTCGACTCCGAGGCCAATTTCGACTTCGACTACGACACCGAGCACGAACCGTCGTGGCGATTGGCCCCCGAGGGCCGCGTGACGGTTCCGAGTTACGAGGTCGAGCTGCGGTACTTCCCCCGGAAACGAGTGCCGCGTTGGCTCTCCGCCAAGGCGGGGGGTGAGAAGCCCGTGGTCAATCGCCCACCGGTGCCGCAGGAGATGGTCCGCGACATCCTGAACTATCTCTACCGGGCTCCCGTCGTGCACACCAAGCCCGGCGCTCTGCCCGACATCTTCGTGCCGGGCCCGCCCAACGTGCCCGACGCCTTCCACACCGACGGCACCTGGATCTGGCCCGCCGCCGTACCGCACTATCTGCGCAAGTACGGCGTGCCACCCGAAGCCGGTCTGTTGGAGCACATCAAGGCCAACAACTTCCGGGTGCCCTACGTCGACCCGCAGCTGCGTGCCACCGCCCAGGCGGATGTCCTGGGCGCCCCTCGGCCGCCGCAAACGGTCGACGACGCGGGGGAACTCGATCCGGTGTCCAGGGTGGAGCGGGGCGAGGAACCGGAACGGCCGTTGCGGGCATCCGAGGTGCTGCGCACGCTACGCGCCCGACTGGCCGAACACGGTGTGGCCGCAAGCGCTTACCGCATCGGTGAGATCGCCGACGGGGCGTGGTGTCTGCATCGCACGCCGCAAGGCTGGGAGGTCGCCCGCTATGTCGAGGGCCGCCCCGTCGAGCCGCGGTATTTCCAGCGGGTCCAGCCCGCCGCCGAAGCGCTGTTGGGTGCGTTGCTGTTCTTCCCCGGCCGAGCACACGCCGGCGTGGACGAGGAGGCCGAGGCACAGGAGCCGCCGACCCACGCCACCGACTGGCCGATCCTGCCGTTGCGTGGTGAGCCGCCGTTGCCTCTCTACAGGGGCAAACGTTTGCTCACGCTGTCCGCGGGCACGGTGGTGGATCGTTACGGCAATGAGGCGGGCAACCTCGTGCACCCGCAGGACACCGCGTTCACGGAGACCTCGTTGCCGCTCGAGCGCGAGCTCGAACGGCACCGTTACCGGGTGGTTCGGCCCATCCGGGTACTCAGCGGTGTGCTGCGCCCCTGGGGGCCGCTACGCGGCGGGGGCGTGGGATACCTGCTGCCGCGGGCGATCGGGCATCACCTGGAAAGCGGTGCGCTCGAGCGGCTGTCCTGAGCATTCGAAACGCTGTTTTGAAACCCTGGGGGCCCGGTCGGTTCCGAGCGGGCCCTCGAGGTCGACGGGGGCCGGATGAGCTCCGAGGACTACTTCCCGGAGTCGGTGCCCCCCTCCTCGGCACCCGAGTCCCCCGAAGCCGATTCCGAAGACTCCGCGGGCTCCGACGAGTCCGAAACGTTGGACTCGGGCACCTCGATCCCCTGCTCGGCGCACGGCCGAGCGGCCCCCGGTCGAGCCGCAGTTCCTTCAGGTGCTTCCACGCCTTCCCGACGATCGGCCCCGGTTCGACCCCGAGGATGCGCATGATCTCGTTGCCGTCGAGGTCGGGCCGGACCTTCGCGAGGTCCTCCTCCTTCGCGATCCGCTCGATGCGCTGTTCGAGGTCGTCGTAGGCGCGCTGCAACGCGGCGGCCTTGCGCTTGTTGCGGGTGGTGCAGTCGGCGCGGACGAGTTTGTGCAGCTTCGGCAGCAACGGCCCCGCGTCGGTGACGTACCGGCGCACGGCCGAGTCGGTCCACTCACCCCGGCCGTAGCCGTGGAACCGCAGGTGCAGGAACACCAGTTGGGACACGTCGTTGACGACGTCCTTCGGGTACCGCAAGGCCCGCAAACGCTTGCGCACCATCTTGGCACCCACCACCTCGTGATGGTGGAAGCTCACGCCGCCGCCCGGCTCGAAGCGCCGCGTGGCGGGCTTGCCGATGTCGTGCAGCAGCGCCGCGAGCCGCAGCACC
>SMEW01000066.1_pt1 | contig 19401 bp, 17 predicted proteins | sample 2456341 | NCBI WGS metagenome assembly SMEW01 (sample SAMN10132602, study PRJNA489261) | soil metagenome | isolation source: day120 control-loamy sand soil ammended with composted manure from dairy cow... | place: USA | collected 2015-04-01 | reverse complement strand
ACGGGAAGCGACCCCGCCCCCATCACGGCTAGGAAGCGGCGTGCAGACGTTTCTGCCCTATCCCGACTTCGCCGCGACGGCCCACGTCCTCGACCAACGACGGCTGGGCAAACAACGGGTCGAGGCCCTCCAGGTGTTGCGGGCCCTGACCGTGCCGGGACACGGCTGGCGTCGTCATCCCGCGGTGCGCATGTGGGCCGGTTACGAGGAGGCGCTCACCCGCTACGGGCTGACCATGTGCGAGGTGTGGCGCGCACAGGGTAGGGCGGACACGTGCGCGCGGAAGATGGTGGCCGACCTGGCTTCGGCCCTCGGCATCAGGGTCGTGCGTGACCAGGCGACACTGGCCGTGGCCAACGACCTGCCGCCGTGGCTGGGCGACGAGGAGTTCCACCGCAGCCACCGCTCCGCCCTCGTGCGCAAGGACCCGGAACATTACCGGCCGCTCTTCCCCGACGTACCGGACAACCTGCCGTATGTGTGGCCGTCCTCCGACCGACCACAGCTCACCGATCCGAACCCGCCTGAAGCGAGCTGACCACCGCGGTTGCCGCACCGACGGTGAGGCATCGGCGCCCGAACGGACTAAAAGAAGCCTCCGGTTCTGCGGTCGAGCCGTTCGACGCGGCCCGAAGCAGCGCCGAAACAGCGCCCGCTCCGGTGACGCGGTCTTCTCGGACGCGGTACTCGCCCTACCACGGAGGGCCACTCCGCCCCGTGGGACGCACCGTGCGCAGTGGAGGTCGCTCCCGCACGGTGAGGTCGGTGACCATCCACTCCCGTACCGCCCCATCGGCGGCCTCGCTGCGGCGGAACTGCGCGAGCAACGCGGACGGCGGCTCCGCCACCACCAGCCGGCCACTGCGGTCGAGCCGATCCATGATCGTCAACATGATCTGTCCGGCCATCTGCCCCAACGCATGGGTGCTTTGATGCCGGTGGGTGCGCATCCCGAGGTCGACCTGAGCGAACGCCTCCAACCCCCGCCACCGCAGCAAGTCGATCAAATGCGCGACCTCGACTCCATAGTGTGTGACGAAGGGGATGCTCTCCAACACCTCGCGTCGCCCCGCGTACTCCCCGGCCAGAGGCTGCACGAACCCGGCCAGGTCAGGCCAATACATGTTCAACAGCGGACGCGCCACCAGTTCGGTGACCCGCCCGCCCCCGTCGGCGTCGACCTGAGAACCGTGGACCAGCGGCCGCTGGTAGAACCCCTTCACGTAGTCCACGCCGGGATCGGTGAGCAACGGACCGAGAAGCCCGATCACGTACTCCGCGGTGAAGTCGTAAAGATCGCCATCCACGAACACCACGAGATCGCCGGTGGTGGCGGCGAGCCCTTTCCACAACGCCTCACCCTTACCGTGCATGTCCGGCAACGGTTGCAACACGGTGTCCTGCGCCACGACCCTGGCCCCGGCCTCCGCAGCCACCCGCGCCGTGTTGTCGCGAGAACGCGAATCGACGACCAGCACATCGTCGACGAGCGGGTACTCCTCCATCAACGCCGTGCGGATCGTCTTCACGATCCGACCCACCGTACGCTCCTCATCACGCGCCGGGATGACGACGGTCACCGTGCGCTCCCCTTTGAGGGCACACAGTTCGGAGGCCGTCCAGTCGTCGGCGCGAGCGGACCGGTGCCGCAACCAGGAACGAACCCGGGAGGAGAAACCCAGATCGGCGTTATCGGCGCTCAGGCCGATCCTTGTCGTGTCCACGAGGTCCCCTTTCGTCCGAGAGCGGCCGGTCAACCTCCGCTGGGCGCTCCAGCCGGTCACGTTGCGGGCCGTCGAACGGCTGAGACAGCAGACGACACCCTGACCTCTACACCCGGATGGACGTAACTCCGTCGGTTCACACCTCGAACGCGGGAGCAAAACAAATTGCCTTCCGTCCACCGCATGACAACGGTGGACGGAAGGCCTCAGACCAGCACAAACCCGTTCGAGGGCGGGATCGGGGTTTTCTCAGCGACCTTCCTCACGTCGGTCTTCGTGGTTCACCACCACCGGCCCTCGTCGGGGCCTCAGACGCTCTCTTCGAGCATCTCCGGGGTGACGGCGGATTCGGTGTCCGGCACACCGAGTTCCTTGGCCCGTTTGTCCGCCAAGGCCAGCAGCCGCCGGATCCGTCCTGCGACGGCGTCCTTGGTCATCGGCGGATCCGCCAACTGCCCCAACTCCTCCAGCGACGCCTGCCGGTTGGCCAACCGCAGCTTGCCCGCCGCGAGCAGGTGCTCGGGGGCCGTGTCACCGAGGATCTCTATGGCGCGTTCCACCCGGGCCGCAGCCGCCACGGCCGCCCGTGCCGAACGGCGCAGATTGGCGTCGTCGAAATTCGCCAACCTGTTGGCGGTGGCCCGCACCTCGCGCCGCAGTCGCTGCTCCTCCCACGCCAACACACTCGAATGCGCGCCGAGGCGAGTCAACAACGCTCCGATGGCATCACCGTCGCGCACCACCACCCGATCGGCGCCACGTACCTCACGCGACTTGGCCTGGATGCCCATCCGACGGGCCGCGCCCACCAAGGCCAGCGCCGCCTCCGGCCCCGGACACGTCACCTCCAACGACGACGAACGTCCGGGCTCGGTCAACGAACCGTGAGCGAGGAACGCCCCGCGCCACGCCGCCTCCGCATCGGCCACCCCACCGGAGACCACCGAGGCGGGCAACCCACGAACAGGACGACCCCGCTGGTCGATGAGCCCTGTCTGCCGTGCCAGCCCCTCACCGTCCTTGACCACCCGGATCACATAACGAGTCCCTTTACGCAACCCGCTCGAGGTGATGACGTGCACTTCGGGAAGATGCCCGTACAGTTCGTGGATCTCCTTGCGGAGCCTGCGCGCCACGGACCCGGTGTCGAGCTCGGCTTCGACGACGACCCGCCCCCCGACGATGTGCAGCCCGCCCGCGAACCGCAGCAGCGCCGACACCTCCGACCGGCGCGGACCGATCTTGGTGACTTCCACGCGGCTGAGCTCGTCCTTGACCGCCGCCGTCATCGCCATCTACTGCCCCTCCTCCTTGCCCTCGGACAAGCCGAGAGCCTCTCGCACACAATCCGCCAAGGCATCCGGATCATGCCTGCCCATCCTGCCCGGAGCAGCGACCGAAGCCAGATGCGCACGCCCACCCAAGGAGTCAGCCGCCCGGCGTAGACGCACGGGGGTGGGCACGGAGTCACGGTCGGCGATCACCGCGTCCACCTTGAGCCGGGGAGCGTGTTCGAAGAGTACGTGCAGGTGTTGCTCCGGTGAGAACCCCGCCGTCTCCCCCGGCTGCGGCATGAGATTGAGGATCACCACCTTGGTCGCGGTCGTGCGCACGAGCGCGTCGTGCAGGTCCGGCACCAACAGGTGCGGCAGCACGCTCGTGAACCACGAACCGGGGCCGAGGAAGACCGCATCGGCGTTCAACACGGCCTCCACCGCTTCCGGACACGCGATCGGGGGCTGGTGAGGGCGGCCAGGGTTGTGCAGACTGATGCGCCGCACCTGGCCGGGTGTGCTCGCGACCGCGACCTGGCCCCGGATACGGCTGACGGCCTCACCGTTACCGTTGTCCAGCCCCGTGACCTCGGCCTCGATCTCCAACGGTTCGACCGACATCGGCAGCACCCGTCCGCTGATGCCCAGCAACCGGGCGGCCTCGTCCAGTCCCGCCACGGGGTCCCCGAGCACCTCGAACAGGCCGGCCAACAGCAGATTGCCGACCGCATGCCCGGTGAGAGCCCCGGTACCGCCGAAACGGTGTTGGAACACCTCGGCCCACAACGTGCCGCCGTCCTCCGCGGCCGCCAACGCGGCCAACGCCTGCCGGAGATCACCGGGCGGTAGCAGGCCCAGCTCCCGACGGAGCCTTCCCGACGACCCCCCGTCGTCGGCGACGGTGACGACCGCGGTCACGTCCGGGGTGAGCCGTCGCAACGCCGACAATGTCGCATGCAGTCCATGCCCACCACCGAGTGCGACGGCACGCATCCTCGGCCTCACTCCCTGCCCAGATCCCGGTGCACGACCTTGACCGCCATACCGTCCTCCTTGGACAGCCGGTTCGCCAGCTCCTCGGAGATGGCGACACTGCGGTGCTTGCCACCGGTGCAGCCCACGGCCAAGGTGAGGTAACGCTTGCCCTCTCGCTTGTACCCGGCCCCCACCAAACGCAGCAACTCGTGGTACTGCTGCAGGAACTCCTCAGCGCCCTCCTGGCCCAACACGTAGTTGCGCACGTCGCCGTCGAGTCCGCTTTGGTCCCGCAATTCGGGGATCCAGAACGGATTGGGCAGGAAACGCACGTCCATCACCAGGTCGGAGTCCATCGGCAAGCCGTACTTGTAGCCGAAGGACAACACCGTGACCCGGGTCTGAGTACTCGACTCGGTGCCGAACGCGTCCTCAATCTTGGCGCGAAGATCGTGCACCGACAGCGCCGACGTGTCGAGTATCAGGTCGGCTTCCTCCCGCAGCGGCGCCAGCAACTTCCGCTCGGCGGTGATGCCGTCGACCAGCCTTCCGTCCCCCTGCATGGGATGGCCGCGACGCACCTGGTCGAAGCGACGGATCAGCACCGAATCGGTGGCTTCCAGGAACAGCACCCGAGGCTTGTAGCCACGCGCGTCGAGGTCCTTGATGACCGAGGCGAGGTCATCGGTGAAGGCACGCGACCGCACGTCCATCACGACCGCCACCTTGGTGATCACACCCCGCGCCTGCGCGCCGAGCTCCACCATCGTGGAGATCAACTCGGGTGGCAGGTTGTCCACGACGAACCAGCCCAGGTCCTCCAGGCATTTGGCGGCGGTACTGCGGCCCGCCCCGGACAATCCGGTGACGACCGCCACCTCCATCCCGGAGCCCCTGGCGCCCGCTCCCCCAACGTTCTCGGTGTGCTCCTCGGTCACGTCTGCGACTCCCCTCTGCTGTCAGTCCGGCCCCCTGCGAGCGCGGCATGGACCACCTCGGCTGTGCGGGTACCGAAGCCCGGCACCGCCGCGATCTCGGCCACAGTGGCCTCTCGGATCTTCTTCACCGAGCCGAAGTGCTTGATCAACGCGGCCTTCCGGACCTGCCCCAGTCCAGGGATCCCGTCCAACACCGACTCCTGTACCCGTTTCGACCGTTTCTGCCGCTGATAGCGGATCGCGAACCGGTGCGCCTCGTCACGCACTCGCTGCAGAAGGTACAGCGCGTCCGACGTCCTCGGCAGGATGACCGGGTTGTCGTCGGCGGGCAGCCACACCTCCTCCAGCCGTTTGGCGAGTCCGACCACGGCGACGTCGGTGATACCGAGCTCGGCCAGCACGTCCGCCGCGGCCGTGGCCTGCGGCCCCGCACCGTCCACGACCAACAGATTGGGCGGATAGGCGAATTTACGAGGCTTACCCGTCTCGGGGTCCAGTGCCTGATTCACCCCGGGCGTCTCCGTGCCCCGCTCAACGCCCTGAGCCTGGGTCTCCTTGAGGTATCGGGAGAAACGGCGCCGGACGACCTCCGCGATGGCGGCCACGTCCCCCTCGGTGGCGGCTTCCCGCAGCGCGAACCGCCGGTACTCCGACTTGCGGGGCAACCCGTCCTCGAACACCACCAGCGAGGCGACCACGTCGGTACCGGCCAGGTGGCTGACGTCCACGCATTCGATGCGCAGTGGGGCACTGTCCAACCCGAGGTACTCCTGCAGTTCCGACAAGGCCGCCGAACGAGCGGTGAGATCGCCCGCCCTACGCAACTTGTGTTGCGAGAACGCCTCCTCTGCGTTACGGGCCACGGTCTCGGCCAGCGTTCGTTTGTCCCCCCGCTGCGGCACGCGAAGCCGCACCCGGGAACCACGCAACTCCGACAGCCACTGCTCCATGCTCTCGGCATTGGCCGGCAGCTCGGGCACCAGCACCTCACGCGGTACGACGACCCCGTCGGTGGGTGTCTCGGCGGCCAGCTCGGCCTGACCGGCGTAGAACTGCGACAGGAACTGCTCGACGAGGTCGGACACGTCCATCTCCTCGACCTTGTCGATCACCCAGCCACGCTGGCCCCGGACCCGACCGCGCTTCTCCATGGCCTTGCGCAGCGCGGCGAGGTCGTCCCGCAACCGGGCCGCCCGCTCGAACTCCAGCGCCTCGGACGCCTCGGCCATCTCCCGCTCCAGCTTGCGGACCATCTGATCGGTGCGGCCGGAGAGGAAGTCGCAGAAACCCTCGACGATCTCGCGGTGACGTTCGGCCGACACCGCGCCGACGCACGGGGCCGAACATTTGTCGATGTAGCCGAGCAGACACGGGCGGCCGATCTGGCTGTGCCTGCGGAACACCCCCGTCGAACACGTCCGTGCGGGGAACACCCGCAACAGCAGGTCGAGAGTCTCCCGGATGGCCCAGGCGTGGGCGTAGGGGCCGAAGTAGCGCACGCCTTTCTTCCGCGGTCCTCGATAGACGTGCAGGCGCGGGAACTCCTCGTTCAACGTGACCGCGAGCACCGGGTACGTCTTGTCATCGCGGTAACGGACGTTGAACCGAGGATCGAACTCCTTGATCCAGTTGTATTCGAGCTGCAGCGCCTCCACCTCGGTGCTCACCACGGTCCACTCCACGCTCGCGGCCGTGGTGACCATCTGCCGGGTACGCGGATGCAGTCCGGCGAGATCGGTGAAGTAGGAGTTCAGTCGGCTACGCAGGCTCTTGGCCTTGCCGACGTAGATGACCCGTCCGCCGGCATCGCGGAACTTGTACACGCCGGGCGAGTCCGGGATGGTCCCCGGAGCGGGTCGGTAGGTGGAAGGGTCGGCCACGTCATCCAGCCTATGGCGCTGGTCCGACGGTGCGTTCGACCCCTCACCCATGTCGTGTGTGCGACCGTCTCGACCCGATGGACCTCCCCCAGCCCCGCCGTATAGGACGTTATACACAGCTGGTGTGCGATTCTCCCGGTATGCGCATCGCGACGTGGAACGTCAACTCGATCACTGCCCGGCTACCACGCGTGCTCGCCTGGTTGCGCTCCACACAGCCCGACGTGCTGTGCCTCCAAGAGCTCAAATGCAGTGACGACGGTTTCCCGCGCGACGACATCACCGAACTCGGCTACGACGTCGCCTCCTACGGCGCGAACCGGTGGAACGGCGTGGCCATCCTGTCCCGGGTCGGACTCGAGGACGTCACCCGAGGACTCGTCGACGAACCCACCTACGAGGACGCCCTCCACCCCCGGGCCGTCGCCGCGACCTGCGGCGGCGTCCGTGTGTGGTCGGTGTACGTACCCAATGGGCGGGAACCCGATCACCCGCACTACACCTACAAACTGCGCTGGTTGGAGGCCCTTCACACCACCGTCCTCGCCGAGAACAGCGACGACCGGCCGTTCGCCGTGCTCGGCGACTTCAACATCGCGCCCACCGACGACGACGTGTGGGACATCTCGCTGTTCGCCGACTCCACGCACGTGACCGAACCCGAGCGCAAGGCACTCGCCCGGCTCCGCGACGCCGGCCTCACGGACGTCGTCCCCCGGGCACTGAAGTACGACCGCCCCTACACCTACTGGGACTACCGCCAACTCGCGTTCCCGAAGAACCGCGGCATGCGCATCGACCTCGTCTACGCCAACCGTCCGTTCGCCGACGCCGTCACCGACGCCTACGTCGACCGCGAGGAGCGCAAGGGCAAGGGGGCCTCCGACCACGCCCCCGTGGTCGTGGACCTCACGCTGTGACCTGTGACCGTCGACCCGCACACCGGCAGCCGCACGAAAGCGACACAGGACCACTCGAGCAGGCACTCGCCGTTCGTCCGGCGTGTTCTGCCGGCCCTGCGCGCTGAACAACGGTGCCTGACTCCCCGCTTGTGCCGACGCCCCGGCACCGACGACGATCACGAGCGTGACAGAACCGCCCGAGCGCGCTCCCATTCCCCGAACCGACGCCACGAAGGCCGCCCTCGCCGCGGCCGTGACCATGGTCCTGTGGTCGTCGGCGTTCGTCGGCATCCGCGCCATCGGTGAGGTGTTCTCCCCCGCACCACTGGCCCTGCTGCGTCTCGCGGTGGCCTCCGTGACCCTCACCGTCCTGATCGGCAGCAGTACCCGCCGGCTCCCCCCGCTGCCCCGTGACCGCACGTCGTGGCTGTTCGTCGCCTCCTACGGCGTGCTGTGGTTGTGCTGCTACACCGTCGCCCTCAACGCCGCCGAACTGCATCTCGACGCGGGCACGGCCGCGCTGTTGGTCAACATCGCACCGCTGCTCGTCACCTTCGGCGCCGGAGTCGTCCTCGCCGAGGGCTTCCCCCGCCCGCTGCTGCTCGGCGGCTCGATCGGCATGAGCGGGATCGTCATCATCGGCCTGGGCACCGACGGCGAGGGCGACTGGATCGGCGTCGCACTGTGTCTACTCGCTGCCGTGCTGTACGCAGCGGGGGTACTCATCCAGAAGAAGGCTCTGGACCGGATCGACGCCACGACCATCACGTGGCTGGGCTGTCTGATCGGCACCGCGGTCCTGCTGCCGTGGACGCCGCGACTGGCCTCCGAACTCGCCACCGCGCCGACCTCGGCCGTGCTCGGCGCCGTCTATCTGGGGGTCTTTCCCACCGCCATCGGATTCAGCACCTGGGCGTACGCGCTCAAGCGCACGGAAGCGGGCAGGCTCAGCGTCTCCACCTACGCCGTTCCCGCACTGTCGGTGGTGCTGTCGTGGGTGCTTCTCGCCGAGGTCCCCACCGGCTACGGCCTCGTGGGTGGCGTCGTCTGCCTGGCCGGAGTGGCGGTGTCGCGTTACCGACCGCGCCGTGCCGTCACCGGCACGAACACGGTCGCGCCCGACACGGCCACTCGGCCTTGCGAACCTCCGGAGCGTCAGCCCCGGTGAGCGGCGGCGTGGAAACGACGCAACGCCCGTACCGCCTTCACGGCGCGTTCCCGGTCGACCGCCTGGATGGCCATCATCGAGTAGTACTCGAAATCGGGAAGTTCCAGCCGGGCGAAGGAGGCTCCGTCGGGGAAACTCACCGACAGCACCTCGTCCCAGCGGAAGTAGCGGGACACGCCGATGTTGCGCACGTGCACACCCTCGGCGTCGGCCCGTACCCGGGGCGTGGCGAACAGCATGGCGGCACCCGCCAGCATCACCCCTACCCCGACCATCGCAATCTGGTCGCTGACGGCGAAGATCGCCCCGGTGTCCACCGACCGGAGCAACACGGCCACCGTCACGAACACGGCCAGCAACACGACCGCAAGCGCCGCGGACATCCAGAACGCACGGCGCGGTCGCACGATCACGACCTCGGCGGCCACGTCCGTCCTCGTGCCCTCACTCACACGAAACCCCGTTCCGTCCATGGCTGTCGCAGACCACGCAACACGTTCGCGGTGGTCAACGCGGCTATCGTCGCTTCCCGTCCCTTGTCCTCCACCGACTCGGGCAGTCCCGCTCTGGCCAGCGCCTGTTCCTCGGTGTCACAGGTCAGCACACCGTTACCCACGGGAGTGCTCTCGTCCAGCGCCACCCGCGTCAGTCCCGCCGTCACGGCATCACACACGTACTCGAAGTGGGGGGTTCCCCCGCGGATCACCACGCCCAACGCCACGACCGCGTCGTGACTCCGAGCCAGCGCCTGCGCCACCACCGGCAACTCGACCGCACCGGAAACCCGCAACACCGTCGGTTCCTCGGCCAGTTTCACTTCCCCGGCCGTGCGCAATGCCGAAGCCAGCAGGCTGTCCGTGATCCGCGCATGCCAGCGAGTCGCGACGATCCCGAGCCGCAGATTCTCACATTCACGCAGCTCGTTCTGCTCGTCGGGACGGCCTTCTCCACTCATATTCCACCCGCACCTGCGACCTTGCCGTTACCGTTGCCGTTGTCACCGATATCGGCACCCACTTCGTCGAAGTGCTCCAATTGGGACAACTCGTGCCCCATCCTGTCACGCTTGGTTTTCAGGTAACGGAAGTTCTCCGGATTGGGTGAGATCGGCAGCGGGACCCTGCCCACGACCCGTAGTCCGTAGCCCTCCAGGCCCACGCGTTTGGCGGGGTTGTTGGTGAGCAGTCGCATCGACCGCACCCCGAGGTCCGACAGGATCTGCGCCCCGGTGCCGTAGTCACGGGCGTCGGCCGGCACACCCAGGGCCAGGTTGGCGTCCACCGTGTCGGCACCGGCGTCCTGCAGCTCGTAGGCCTGCAGCTTGTGCAACAGGCCGATGCCCCGGCCCTCGTGCCCACGCACGTAGAGCACGACACCCCGGCCCTCGTCCGCGACCGCCTTCAGCGCCGCTTGCAGCTGCGGACCACAGTCGCACCGCAGCGATCCGAACACGTCCCCGGTCAGGCATTCCGAGTGGACCCGCACCAGGATGTCCTCACCGTCACCGATGTCGCCGTAGACGAAGGCCACGTGCTCGATACCGTCGAGCAGGCTGTCGTAACCGATGGCGCGGAACGTCCCCGCCGCCAGTGGGATACGCGCCTCAGCCACGCGTTCGACCTGCTTCTCCCGCCGCTTGCGGTACGCGATGAGGTCGGCGATCGTGATCAGCTGAAGATCGTGGTCGGCGGCGAAGACCTCCAGCTCGTCCCGACGGGCCATGTCGCCCTCGTTCTTCTGGGACACGATCTCGCACAGCACACCCGCCGGCGCCAGTCCCGCCATGCGGGCGAGGTCCACGGCGGCCTCGGTGTGCCCCGGCCTACGCAGGACACCGCCGTCCTTGGCGCGCAGCGGTACGACGTGCCCGGGCCGGGTGAGGTCGGAGGCCTTCGAGTTCGGGTCGGCCAACAACCGGATGGTGTGGCAGCGGTCGGTCGCGGAGATACCGGTCCCGATGCCCTCGGCGGCGTCCACCGTCACGGTGTACGCGGTACCACGCCGGTCCTGGTTGCTGTGGTACATCGGCGGCAGGTCGAGTCGGTCGCAGTCCTCGCCCGTCAGCGCCACGCAGATGTAGCCGGAGGTGTAGCGCACCATGAAGGCGAGCAGCTCCGGTGTCGCCTTCTCGGCAGCGAAGATCAGGTCTCCCTCGTTCTCGCGGTCCTCATCATCGACGACGACCACGGGGCGGCCGTTCGCGATGTCCTCGATGGCCCGTTCGATGGATTCGATGTCCACCGACGGGGCGGGCTCGATCATCGTCACCTGTCCTCCTCGCCCCCGCCGTCCTCCACCGATGACCTCGTCAGGTGGACAGCGGCCAGCTTCTCGACGTACTTCGCCAGCACGTCCACTTCCAGATTCACCGAGTCGCCCGGTTGGTTGCGACCCAGGGTGGTCGCACGCAACGTGGTGGGGATCAACGCGACTGCGAACTCCTGATCCGTCACCCGTGCCACCGTCAGCGAGACACCGTCCACGGCGATGGAGCCCTTCTCCACCAGGTATCGGGACAGTGACGGCGGGTACGCGAAGTGAGCGAGCCCGTCGTGGTCGCGCGACAGGAAAGTCCCGGTGCCGTCGACATGACCCTGTACGACGTGGCCGCCGAACCGACCGTCGGCACTCATCGCCCGCTCCAGGTTGACCAACCGGCCGGGTTCGATGCCGTTCAAGCTGGTGCGCTGCAACGTCTCGGGGACGACATCAACGGTGAACTCGTCATCGGTGGTGTCCACAACGGTCAAGCACACGCCGTTGACCGCGATCGAATCTCCGTGCCGTGCGTCTTGTGTGACCACCGGACCCCGCACGGTGAGCCGCGTGGCCTCCGCGTTCGGCTCCACGCGCGTGACCTCGCCAAGTTCCTCGACAATCCCGGTGAACACCTAGTCGCCTCCCTCACCTGTGACCGGAACGGCGGAGATCCGCACATCCTCACCGCACATAGTGGCCCCTTCGACCCGCCAACGGTGTGCTTGGGTGATGGTCGACACTCCTGCCGGCCCCAATGCCGCCGGTCCCGCGCCCAACAACGTCGGCGCGACGTAGGCGATGATCCGGTCGACCCGACCTGCTGCGACGAACGCGCCCGCCAGTGTCGGCCCGCCCTCCAACAGGACGTCCACCACACCGCGTTCGCTCAGCAGGGCCAACACCTCGTCGGGATCATGGGAGGCGATGCGCACCGTCTCCGCTGTGCTGTCCAACACCCGCGCGCCCTCGGGTATGCCGCGTGTGCCCACCACCACACGTAAGGGCTGTCGGGGCGCGAGCTCCCCGTCGGGAGTGCGCACGGTGAGCCACGGGTCGTCGGTGAGTACGGTGCCGGTCCCCACGACGATGGCGTCCACGGCGGCCCGGAGAGCGTGGACCTCGGCCCGGGAAGTCGGCCCCGAGATCCACCGGCTGGTGCCGTCGGCCGCGGCGACCCGGCCGTCGAGGCTGGCCGCGTACTTCCACGTCACATGCGGCCGCCCGGTCCGTTCCCGGTGCAGCCACGCCCGCAGCGGCCCCGACGCCACCTCCTCGGCGAGGACACCGCCTGCGACATCCACGCCGGCCGCGCGCAGCCTATCCGCACCGCCGGAGGCCGCAGGATGCGGATCCGCCACCGCGTACCGCACGGCGGCCACCCCGGCGTCGAGCAACGCCTGCGTACACGGCGGTGTCCGCCCGTGATGCGAACAGGGCTCCAACGTGACGACGGCCGTTCCGCCCCGCGCCCGCTCCCCCGCCTCGCGTAAGGCCACCACCTCGGCATGCGGGCCGGGAGGCGGTTGGGTCGCTCCCGTCCCGACCCGGCGTCCCTCGGCGTCGAGGATCACGGCCCCCACGGGTGGATTGGGACTGGTGTTGCCACGCACGCCGGCGCTGAGGGCGAGCGCGACCTCCATGGCCTCACGGACGACGCGCTCCGTCACCGCCGACGCACTCACCGCGAACGGGCCGCCCGCGCTCGTTCGCGCAATGCCGCGACCGCCCTGGCCGGGTCATCGGCGCCGTAGACGGCCGACCCCGCTACGAAACAGTCGACCCCCGCCTCAGCCGCTTGCTCGATCGTGTCGGGGTTGATCCCTCCGTCGATCTCCACCAGCAGCTTCAGATGACCGGTGTCGACCAGCCTGCGGGCCGTACGCACCTTGTCGAGCACCTCGGGGATGAACGCCTGACCACCGAAGCCGGGCTCCACCGACATGATCAACAGCGTGTCGTAGTGCTTGAGCGTGTCCAGGTAGTCCTCGAGCGGCGTGTTCGGCTTGATGGCCAACCCCGCCTTCGCGCCGGCCGCCCGCAGGTTCTTCGCGAGCATCACGGGGTCACGGGCGGCTTCGACGTGCACGGTGACGTTGTACGCGCCCGCCTCCGCATAACCCGGAGCCCACCGATCGGGGTCCTCGATCATCAGGTGGCAGTCGAGCGGGAGGTCGGTGCGTCGCAACAAGGACTCCACCACCGGAAGTCCAATGGTGAGGTTCGGCACAAAGTGGCCGTCCATCACATCCACATGCACCCAATCCGCTCGGGCGTCACCGGAGCCGGCGACAGCGTCGATCTCCGTGCCGAGGTCAGCGAAGTCGGCGGACAAAATACTGGGTGCGATCAACGGTTCGTGGGCCACTCTCCCGAGTGTAGACAGCCGAAATCGGACGGCAGCACATGGCTGTTTCAGTGTTTCGGAACACTCAGGCGGGTTTGCGCAGCATCGCGCAGAACATCGCATCGGTGCCGTGCCGATGCGGCCACAACTGCACCGTCGGACCGTCACCGAGGTGGGGCACACCCGGAAACGCCACCCGCGCGTCGATCAGCTCCGCACCGAGACGTTGGGCACTCGCCATCACGACTCCCTCGGTCTCGGCCAAGTGCGGCGAGCACACCACGTACGTCACCACGCCGCCCGGGCGAACCAACCGGTACGCCGAGGCCAACAGCTCGGTCTGCAACCGCGTGAGCTCGGCGATGTCACCGGGCTGTTTCCGCCACCTCGCCTCGGGCCTGCGGCGCAGCGCACCGAGACCGCTACAGGGAGCGTCCACCAACACCCGGTCGTAGTCCCCGTCCAGTTCGGGAGCACGTCCGTCGGTGACGTGCACGGTCACGGGCAGGCCGTCCGTGGCCTCACGCACCAGCCGGGCCCGATGTTCGGCGACCTCCACCGCGTCCACGGTCGCTCCCATCGTCTGCGCGAGACAGCCCAGCACCACCGTCTTACCGCCCGGCCCCGCGCACAGATCGAGCCAGCGGGTGTCGCGGCCGTCAGCCGCATCACCGAGCGGCGCGTTGACGGAGGCCACGGCCACGAGTTGACTGCCCTCGTCCTGAACCGTGGCGAGTCCCTCCTCGATGACCTCGGACTCGGCGAGATCGCCTCCACCGGACGGTAGGTGCACCCCGTACGGCGAGTACGGTGCCACGTCACCGCCGGTGATGGCGGCCAGCTCCTCGGCACTGATCTGTCCGGGTTTGGCCAGAAGATGCACCGCGGGCCGCGCGTCGTCGGCTTCCAGTGCCGCCCTCAGTTCGTCGCCTTTGTCCCCGAGTGCCTCCGCGAACGCACGCGCGATCCACCGGGGATGGGATGTCCGCAACGCGAGGTCCGCCAGGGGGTCGGAACTGTCGGCCGTCAGTTCCGCCAGCCATTGCTGTTCGTCCTTCTCCGACACCCGGCGCAGCACCGCGTTGACGAAACCCGCGACCCGTGAACCCGCGTCCTCCCGCACCAAGTCCACAGTGGAGGCCACCGCGGCATGGTGGGGGATGCGGGTGCGCAGCAACTGGTAAGCGCCGAGGCGCAGGGCATCCCGCACCACTGGGTCCACTGTGTCCAGTTTCCGGTCGACACAGCGCGCCACGATGGCGTCGAGCAACCCGGTCGCCCTGGCCGTGCCGTAGGTGAGTTCGGTAGCCAGTGCGGCATCCCTTCCGGTGATGCGGCGCTGGCGCAACAGCTCCGGCAGGATCAGGTTGGCGTAGGCATCGCGCTCGGTCACCGCGCGCAGGGCGTCGAACGCCGCGCGCCGCGCGGGATCCCGGGTCGGGGGCCTGCGCGGCCCTTGCTTACGAGGCGCGGGCCGGTGGCCACGGCGGTCTCGATAGCCCCGCTGGGGGCGAGGTCGTCCCCTCCGATCACCGGTCATGTCAGACGTTCCCCCTGCTCGATCCGTGTGCCGCGTGCCCAGTCGGTGGCGGCCATGCGCTTCTTTCCTTGCGCTTGCACCTCGCCCAGCACGACGGGCGTCGTCGCGGTGCCGACGAGTACCCGTCTGCGTTCCACCACCAACTCGCCCGGCGCGAGCCCCTCGTACTCCCCGTCACCGAGCCTGACGGGTCCGAGTTTGAGCCGCTGCCCCCGAAACTCCGCCCAGGCACCGGGCTCGGGGGTGACCGAGCGGATGTGCCGATCCACCGCCAGCGCCGGTTCGGCGAAATTCACCCGGGCATCGTCCACAGTCACCTTGGGCGCGTACGTCACACCGTCGGCAGGCTGGGGAACGGCCTGGACGGTACCGTCCTCAATACCATCTAAAGTAGACAGAAGGAGTTCGGCCCCTGATTTCGCGAGCCGGTCCAACAGTTCCCCGGCGGTGTCGGTCGGTCTGATCCGCTCGGTGACGGTGCCGTACACCGGTCCGGCGTCCAGCTCCGGCACGATACGGAACGTCGAAGCTCCGGTGATCTCGTCCCCGTGCCGGATGGCGGCTTGCACGGGCGCGGCCCCGCGCCACGCCGGCAACAGCGAGAAATGCAGATTGATCCAGCCATGCCGCGGCACCGCGAGCGCCGACCGTGGCAACAGGGCGCCGTAGGCGACCACAGGGCAGGCGTCGGGCGCGAGTTCGGACAGTCGCGCCAGGAAGTCCTCGTCCCCGGCACGCCGTGGGGTGAGCACTTCGATGCCGTGCTCGTCGGCGAGCTCGCCGACGGGCGAACGCGACAGCTTCCGCCCCCGCCCGGCCGGGGCATCGGGCCGGGTCACGACGGCGACGACCTCGTGCCGGGGCGAATCGAGCAACGCACGCAACGACGGCACAGCAGGCGCGGGTGTCCCCGCGAACACAAGCCTCATCGACATCCCGGGAAAGTGTGTGGTGGCAACATCACGTCCAGTCTAGAGCGCACCGGGAGACGACTTCCGCGCGTCACACCAACGCCAGCGGATCGAGCTGGATCCGCACCGGGTCGGTGGCTTTCCGAGCATCCCGCACCGCACGTACGGCATGCACCGATTCCGCCAGAGCCCTGCCGTCCTCCCTCGGCACACGCAGCAACGCGCGTTCCCGTTCCGCGCGGCCCTCCTCGTCGACCTCACCCAACGGAACCGGACCGAGCACCTCGCCCGACTCCGGGAGGTCGATCTCGTCCAGCAACGTCGCGACCGCCTCCGGGCTCCCTTCCACGCTGGCCATCCGTACGTGAGGGGGGAACCCGAGCTCTGCGCGCTCGGCCAGTTCCAACCCCGCATGCCAGCCGGGGTCCCACCGCACGAGTGCCTGCACCGTCGGAATCCCCGCCTCCGCGCCGACGACCACCCGGCCGCCCTCGCGCGCGGACCGCACGAGCGTCGCCGCCGCCATCCAACGCCGCAAGGTCTCCTCGGCCGCTCGCAGGTCCTGTCGGCCCAGCAGCGCCCAGCCGTCCAGCAACAGGGCGGCACCGTATCCGCCTTCGGCCACCGGCTCCGCGCCGGGTGTGGCCACGACGAGCGCCGGTCGAGCCGGAACCTCGACCAGCACGTCACCCCCGCCGGATGTGCGCACGGTCGTGCCCGGAAACGCGCGTCCCAGCTCCTCAGCCGTACGCGCGGCACCGACGACGACCGCCCGCAGTCGCCCCGAACCGCACGCCGGGCAACGGTAGGCCGCGTCGGTCACCCCGCACCAACGACACCGTGGCACCCCCGATTCCCCCGCGCCCGGTAGCTGCAGCGGCCCCGCACAATGCCGGCAACGCGCGGAGGTACGGCAATGCGCACACGCCAGGCCGGGCACGTATCCACGCCGGGGCACCTGTACCAGCACGGGCGCTCCCGCGGCCAGGCTCGCCCGGGCGGCTTCGAAGGCGACGGCGGGCAACCGTGCCGCCCGTGCCGCCTCGTCCCGGGCCACGTCGAAATCCTCACCGATCGGCGTCACCCGCGGCGCCCGTGCCCGTAGGACTTCCCGGGCGGGGGTGATCTCGTGGGCCCAGCCGGCCTCCACCAACAGCTGTGCCTCCGCCGTCCGGGAATGACCCGCGACGAGCAGCGGCGCCCCGTCCGCGTGCGCCCGCAGTATGAGCACGTCCCGCACCTGGGGATACGGGGCGTGCGGATCGACGTGGAGATCGTCACCGTCGTCCCACACGACGTACAACCCCGGGTCGGCGACCGGAGCGAACATCGCCGCTCGCGTCCCCACGACGATGCGCACGGTCCCTCGGAGCACGGCGAGCCAACGCCGGTATCTTTCGGCCGGCCCCAATCCCGCCGAGAGGGCGACCACCGCGTCGGCCCCCGCGAGTTCCACGCAGACCGCATGCAGCCGTGCCATGTCCCGGTGGTCCGGGACCACCAGGACGGCGCCACGGCCCTGCCCCGCGACGAGGGTGGCGAGTTCGGCCAACCGACGGGGCCAGTCCTCCCCGGGCAATGCCTGCCACACCGCGTGCGCGGCACGACCTTCCCGCACCGCGGAAACGAAGGCGGGGCCACGGGGGTAACGGCCCCAGCCGTCACCGGGTGGTCCGTGCGTGACGGGGAGGGATCGCCAGCCTCAACACGTCGGCGAGAGTGCCGCCGTATCGTCGCGCGACCGCGCGGCACATGGAAAGCAGCGTGGGCGGCAGTACCCGTTCCCGGGACACGACCCGCTCCAGATAGGCCAGCCTGCCGGTGTGGTCGGTCGTGGCAGCGCGTTCCACCAGGTACCCGTCCACGAGCTTGCCCGCGAACCGCACCCGTACCCGACATCCCGGCACGGCGTCGGCGTCGTACTCCCGTGGCACCTGATAGTCGAAGGTGCGATCGAGATGGGCCAACGGCACATCGACCACCACCCGCGCGATCGGATCGGATTCGGCGGGTTGTCGACGTCCTTTGCCGGACCGCCGTGCCGTGGAGGTCCGCCGCGCCGATTCCCGGCGGGTGGGCACCTTCGACTCGGATCGCGGCAGTTCCCACAGCGGATCGGTGTCCGAACGATTCATCGACTTCGGGAGGTGATCAGCTTGTCCAGCGCGTTGAACGCGGGCCGCTCCACGAACTTGGTGAGAGCCCAGCCCAGGACGATCGCCGCGACGAACCACGCGGGGACCCAGCCCCACCACGGCACCCCGAGGTCGGCCAGGTGACGGGCGACGATCGTGCCCATCACGTAGTGCATCAGATAGACGCCGTAGGAGATGCCGGCGAGCCACCGGATCTGCCGTTCGAACCGCGTGAACAACTTGCCGTTCCACGCGGGTTCGTAGGCCGCCACGCAGATCAGCACCAGCGCCACCGCGTAGGCCAGCACGGCGTCGTTGGCGGGCGGATGCCAATGGTGCGCGAGCAGCACCACGATGAGCATGAGGTACAGCTCGGTGAAGCTCATGCGCTTCTTCGACCACCGGTAGATCGCCACACCGGCGATGAGCAGGTGCGCGCGGTTCAACCCGGTGCCGTCCATGGCGACGCTCAGCCACGTCGGAACGATGTCACCGGGGCCCATGAACACGTACCGGATCGCCAACGGCACCAGCAGTACCGCCCACATCACCGCCGTGGCCACCCGCCCCCGCACAGACTTGGTGGCGGCCAACAAGGCGATGACCGTGAAACCCGCGACCTGCACCGGAACCGTCCAGTGCGCGAGGTCGATGTAGGCGATGTCGGGCACCAGCAGGTGCACCAGAGCGAGGTTGCCGAGCAAGTCACGGTAGGTGTGCCGGGGCAGGCCCTCGGGAGCGAACAGCTGGGTCGCCGCGAAGATCATCAGCACAGCGACCCAGAAGGCGGGCAACAGCCGCGCGAGCCTACGCAGCCACCACCGCAGCGACGGGTGCTTGCCGATGGTCATCGCCGCGAAGTACCCCGACACCGTGATCAGCACCGAAGCGCCGAACGGGAAGTCCATGCGCAGCGGCTCCGGCGGAAGGTCCAAGCCGGGGAGGTTCAACGGCGCGAGCAGGGTCGCGTGGAAGGTCAACACGGCCAGAATGCCGACCACGCGAATGACGTCCCAGCTGATGTAGCGGGTCTTACGTGGTTGAACCGTCGCGGACCCGCTCGACGCCACCGAGTTCATCACGGCTGCTGAGTTCGTCCCGGCCTCCTGCACCTGCGCCATGAGTCCGGAAGTCTAGGCCACCGCGGCGATTCCACCCCGAGACGGGTGCCGCCTACGACCGTCAGGCGCCGGCCGCACTACGCAGGGCATCGACGCGGTCGGTGCGCTCCCACGGCAGGTCCAGATCAGTGCGCCCGAAGTGTCCGTAGGCGGCGGTGGGCGCATAGATCGGCCGCAACAGATCAAGGTCTCGGATAATCGCCGCAGGCCGCAAATCGAACACCTCGGTG
>SMEW01000041.1_pt1 | contig 24623 bp, 24 predicted proteins | sample 2456341 | NCBI WGS metagenome assembly SMEW01 (sample SAMN10132602, study PRJNA489261) | soil metagenome | isolation source: day120 control-loamy sand soil ammended with composted manure from dairy cow... | place: USA | collected 2015-04-01 | reverse complement strand
GGCCCGTCGTGCGGCGGCGACGGCCGCGCGGATGCCTCGGGTCATGCCCAGCCCGTGGTCACCGTCGGCGGCCACGGCGTCGAGCCTGCCCAGCTCGTCCTCGTTCTGCTCGAGTCGCACCATGCCCGCGGTGAGCAGACGGTCGACGACGCCCGCCACTTGCGTGTCGTCCGGACGTTCCAACGACTCGTCCACTGTGGAGGACGGGGGGACCTGTTCCCACGTCGCGCCGGAGCTGCGGTAGGCCGGGGTCTCGCACGGCGCGGCGTACAGCGGGGCGAGGTCGTCGTCCAGCGCGAGCACCGTCAACGAGACACCCGCCATGTCGAGCGACGTGACGAACTCGCCCACCTCGGTGTGCAGGGGGTTCAACCCTTCGGCGGCCAGTCGTTCGTGCACCCGTTTGTAGAGCACGAACATGTCCTCGTACTTGGTGGTCCCGAGGCCGTTGAGCAGCACCACGACCCGGCCGTCCCCACCTGTGGGCAGTTCGGGCAGCAGGCCGTTCACGAGTTCGTCGGCGACCCCGACGGCGTCGAGCCGGGGCACCGTCCGGATCCCCGGCTCGCCGTGGATACCCAGACCGAGTTCCATCTCGTGGGCGTTCACGGTGAACAGTGGTTCGCTCGCGCCGGGCAGCGTGCAGCCGTCGAACGCGATCCCGAACGTCCGCGTGTTGGCGTTGGCGCGTTCCGCGAGTGCGGCCACGGTGTCGAGGTCGTCACCGCGTTCGGCCGCCGCGCCCGCGACCTTGAACACCATGAAATCGCCGGCGACCCCGCGACGACGTTCGGGCGCGTCGGCGGGACCGCTGGCCACGTCGTCGGTCACCAGCACCGTGCGGGTTTCGACCCCCTCGGCCGCCAACCTGCGCGCGGCGAGTCCGAAGTGGAGCACATCGCCCTGGTAGTTGCCGTAGGAGAACAGCACACCCGCGCCGCCTTCGACGGCACGTGCGGTGCGGTACACCTGTTCGGCGCTGGGACTGGTGAACACGTCACCCACGACGGCACCGGTGGCCAGGCCGCGGCCGACCAGCCCCGCGAACGCGGGATAGTGGCCGCACCCGCCGCCGATGACCACGGCGACCTTGCCTCGTTCGGGCGCGTGTCGTGCGGCGACCCCGTAGGCGTCGGGCACTTTACGGACCAGACGGCCGTAGGCGCCGACGAAGCCGTCCAGCCAGTCGCGTTTGAACGTCTCGGCCCGGCCGAGGGTGCGTGGTGGGCGTTCGGTCGTACTCATGCGGTCCTCCCGGCGACGTTGTCGGCGAGGTGGTCGAGCAGGGCGCGCCGTGCGGCGTCGTTGCTGTCGACCACGACGGTGGCGAGTTCGAGTGCGTCGGGTTTGGGTGGGTACGTGGGGTTCGGCAGGGCGACGACGGTGAGGCCGGCCGCCGCGGCCGCGCGGATGCCGTTGCTGGAGTCCTCCACGCCCAGGCATTCGTCACCCCTGCGGCCGAGGCGGGAAGCCGCCTCCAGGTACACATCAGGGCTCGGTTTGCCGCGCGGGACCTCCGCGCTGGACACCGTGGCGGTGAACTCGTCGGTCAGTCCGTAGGTGGCCAGGACGGCGTCGATCACCCTGCGCGGCGCCGACGACGCCAACGCGATGGGAGCTTTGGCGCTGACGTCGGTGACCATCCTGTCGGCCCCCGGCAGCAGCGGCGCCCTGCCGTCCGCGATGGCCGCGATCATGCCGTCCACCACGGTACGTTCGACCCGCTCGGGGGTTTCGGGGGTACCGCTGCGCTTCGCGAGGTAGGCGGACCACTCGGGGGCGCTCATGCCCTGAACGGTCGAGGTGTCCTCGGATGTCCATTCGACGCCGTACTTCGCCGCGTAGGCGATCCAGTTCTCTTCCCACAGGTGTTCGCTGTCGACCAGGACTCCGTCCATATCGAACACAACCGCGGCGAGTGCCATCGAGTCAGAACCCCTTTCACGCAATCAGTGTTAAGTTAACACCATAGGGCGGGAAATGTAACTACCCGAGCTGGGTCGAACGACGTGAAATGACCACTCGATTCGTGGCCGGGTGAGGGGCGGAGAGTCTTCAGGGCACCGTTTCAGGGGATTCTCGGAGGTGCCGCGTGCTGTGGGGCCGGGCGCCGAGCGGGCCCGCTCGGCCCTTGACCTGGGGTGCTGGCTACGGGGACGGTGGCCGAGGGTGCGACAGCTCCATGGTCCGCCCTACCCTCAGGGGTGACAGACTTCCATCATGAGCAGTGATACATCCGGCACCACACGCGGTCGCCAGGCCCGGCAGCAGCGCATCACGGACTTCGTCATCGACCGTGGAACGGCGACGGTGGCCGACCTGGTCGAGCTCACCGGCGTCAGTCATATGACGGTCCATCGAGACATCGACGAGCTCGCGCGACGAGGGGTCCTGCGCAAATTCCGCGGCGGGGTGTCCGCACTGCCCTCCACCGTGTTCGAAAGCAACGCCGAGTACCGGCTCGGGGTGCACGTCGAGGCCAAGGCCGCTATCGCGCGGCAGGCGGCGACGCTCGTCGAACCCGGCATGTCGATCATGCTGGACGATTCGACGACCGCGCTGTCGCTGGCCAAACTGCTCCCCGAATTCGTGCCGCTGACCGTGGCGACCAACTACCTGCGCGGCATCGAGTTGCTCAAGGACGTCGACGACCTGCGGCTCATCTGCCTCGGCGGCGACTACTCCCGGACCCACAACTCCTTTCTGGGGATGCCCTGCCTGGAGGCGGTGGAGAGCATCACGGTCGACATGGTCTTCCTGTCCACCTCGGCCATGAACGTGGACATGACGTTCCACCAGGAGCCCGAGATCGTGCTGGTGAAGCGGGCGATGTTGGCCTCGGCCGAGACGAAGGTGCTGCTCATGGACTCCAGCAAGATGCCGCGGGCGGCGTTGCACCGGTTGGCGCCGATCGCCGACTACGACCGGTTGATCGTGGATTCGGGCGTGGACGAAGCGCTGGTCAAGGAGCTTCGGGAGCGTATCCCCGTCGACGTCGCTCCGCTCTGAGCGGGGCGTGACTCATCGTCCGGTGGCGAACGGATGGGCCGTCCGGCGGTGAACCGGGGTCGCTGAAACGGTTCAGTGTCTTATCACCCTTATTAACATCTTGCGTGTTAACTTAACGCGCATCATGATGCTTTCGTCTGGAGTACGGAGGCATTCATGGTTTCAACGACGACACCACGGTCGGACAGGCCTGAGAGCTCCTTGTCCCGGCTGCTGGACCGTTGGGGCATTCCCGCGCCCCTGTTCCTCGGCTACGTCGGTCTGCTGTTGTTCATGATCGGCGACGGCATCGAGTCCGGCTTCATCGCTCCGTTCATCGCCGACAACGGCGCGGGAACCGAAGTCCGTGCGTCCTACGTCATCACCGTGTACGGCGTCGCGGTGATGCTGGCGTCCTGGCTGTCGGGCGCGTTGTCCGAGCTCTGGGGGCCACGGCGGGTCATGTTCATCGGCCTCGCCGTCTGGCTCGTCTTCGACGTGCTCTTCCTCGCCGTGGCCGTGACGGGGGAGAACTACGCGCTGATGCTGGTGTTCTACGGCTTGCGCGGGTTCGGCTACCCCATGTTCGCCTTCGGTTTCCTCGTGTGGATCACGGCCGTGGCGCCCGTGGCGAGGCTGGGCGCGGCCGTCGGCTGGTTCTACTTCGCGTTCACCGGCGGGCTGCCCACCCTGGGGTCGCTGGTCGCCAGCTTCACCAACCCGATCCTCGGCCAGTACGGAACCCTGTGGTTGTCCGTGGGTGTTCTCGCCCTCGGCGGCCTGGTGTGTCTGCTCGGCGTGCGGGAGCGCACCGGCTACCAGCGGCTCGCACCTGCCGAGGTCAAGCCCGTGCAGAGCCTGGTGTCGAGCCTGTCCATCGCGTGGAAGAAGCCCCGGGTCGGGATCGGCATGATCGTGCGGATCATCAACACCGCACCCGAGTTCGGCATGTTGGTGTTCTTCCCGACGATCTTCAGTCACCAGATCGGTTTCGGGGAGAGCCGCTGGCTGCTGTTGGTGTCCGTCATCTACGGGACCAACATCTTCTTCAACCTGATCTTCGGAGTGCTCAGCGACAAGATCGGTTGGCAGACGACCATCTTCTGGTTCGGCGCCATCGGCTGTGCCGTGTCGATCCTGTTGCTGTACTTCGTGCCGATGCACCTCGGGGCGGACTACTACTGGGTGGCGCTGCTCGTGGGAGCGCTCTACGGCGCGACGTTGGCGGGCTTCGTGCCGATCTCGGCGTTGCTGCCCTCGCTCGCCCCCGAGAACAAGGGTGGCGCGATGGCGCTGCTGAACTTCGGTGCCGGTGCGGCGACCTTCGTGGGACCGGCGATCGTGAGCCTGTTCCTGGGGCCCGTGGGGGCTGCCGGAGTGGTCATCATCTTCGCGGCGTTGTACGTCGTCGCCGCCGTGCTCACCCGGTTCCTCACGTTGCCCGAGGCGACGAAGAAGGCGGTCGAGAAGAACGCGAGCCTGCAGGAGGTCGCGGAGGTGCCGGCGACCTCGTAACCACCTGACGGATCACGTCGCCGTGTCCGCGGATCGTGTAGTGGCGTCGCATCCCATGCTGCGACCACGCGAGGATGCGGACACGGCGACGACTTCTCGGGCCAACTGGATCCACTATGGACCCTCACGGGGATGTGCCGAACCGTGGGTCACGTACGTCCGAGATCACGGACCTGATCCTTCTCGAACATATCGACGTGGGCTTCCCGACACGAGGGGGCCGCGGACAACCGCACTTCCGCCCATACGACCTTCCCGCTCGGTGTGCTGTTGACGCCCCAGTCGCTGGCGAGCGCGTCGACGAGCAGCATCCCCCGCCCGTGCACCCGGTGTGGGGACGGTGTCATGACCACGGGGAAATCCGAACTGTCGTCGTAGACCTCGACTCGGAGCCGGTCGCCCACCCGTAGTACGCGCAGCCGTTCGGGGGTGCGCGAATGCAGGACGGCATTGGCCACCAGCTCCGAGAGCATCAGCAGGAAGTTGTACCGGGTGTCGGGCTCGATCTCGCCGAGCGCGTCGCCGGTGAGCCGCCTGGACCGCGCCGGCATGTTCTTGTCCGCACTGAGCCGCGTATCCACCAATGGGGTCGCGTACGGGACGTGCGCCCGCTCCGCCATCTACACTTCCCGTTCGATCCGCTCGATATCGAAGAACGGCAGCAAACCGGCGATTTGCAGTACCCGGTAGGCATATTGGTCGACGTTGACGAGTTTCACCGTTCCACCGCGTTCCGTCACGCTCGCATGAGCGCGGACGAGGGCGCCGATACAGGCGGAATCGAAGAACGACAGTCGCGCGAAATCCACCACCAGGCGGTCGACCTTCTCGGCCAACAGTTGGGTGAGGGCGTCGTCGAGCTGCGGAGTCACACTGTGGTCGATCTCCCCACACAGCGTGACGAACCCTTCGTTGCGCACCAACTCGGCGTGCACCGTCGAATGTTCTGATTTTTCGAATTGCGCCGAGGATTTCATGGTGGGCGATGTGTCGCTTTCCGTCATCGTCCGACCGTTCCCGATGTCACCTATACCCCTACCGAGCAGCCCTTCGCATGGAGGTTTGTCCTGCTGCGCTTTAAGTTTGCCAGGAAGCGGCGAATCCATCAGCGTGAAAAGTTCCCACCCCGGGTTCTGTATGGGAGTCGACACATGACCGAGGCCACCTATCCGGCGCGGCACCAGCTCATCGAGTTCTTGGAAACCCACAAGGAGGAGATCGAAAACGAGTGGGCGGAGACTCCCGTTTTCGCTTCGCGGGACCGGGAGACGGCAAAGGAGGAAGCGGCCGCCCTACTGACCGGGCTGCAGCGGGTCGTCCAGGACGGCGCCGAGGAGGACTCGTCGGCGGAAGGATTCACGACGGCCCGCGCCGTACTCGGTACGCTGGCGGCACGGTCGGCGGGCGGGCCGTCGGGAAGCACACTGCCCGACGTGAGTGTGCTGAAGGAGCCGGTGTTGCGGCTGTGGAAACAGCAGGACCTTTCCGATGACGTCACCCACTACGGGGCCATGGTCCTGGTCACGGCGATCAGCACGCTCCGGAACGTCCTGCTGGAGATGGAGCTCTCCTTGGGGGCGGACACGATCCTCGCCCAGCAGGAGCAACTGGCCGAACTGTCCACGCCGGTGGTCAAGATATGGGAGGGCGTCCTCGCGATCCCACTCATCGGCACGTTGGACAGCATGCGCAGTCAGACCGCCACGGAAAGCCTGCTGGAGGAGATCGCGAAACAACAGGCCAAGGTCGCGATCCTCGACATCACCGGGGTCACCGCCGTCGACACCCTGGTGGCGCAGCATCTGCTCAAAACGGCGATGGCGGCACGGCTGATGGGTGCCGAATGCGTCATCAGCGGTATCCGGCCGCAGATCGCCCAGACGATGGTGCAGCTGGGGATCAGCCTCGGCGAGGTCGTGACGCGGTCCTCGTTCGCCGACGCTTTCGCATACGCGCTGCGCAAGCTCGGGTTCGAGGTGGTCCACGCGGGCGAAGTCAGGTGACGCGATGACCTCGGCTTCGATCATCAAACTCAGCGATGTCTTCCTGGTCACCTTCCAGGGGGAGCTGAGTGACCGCGATGCGTTGACGTTGCGGGAGGACCTGGCCAAGCGGGTGTCCGGTACGGGTGCGCGTGGTGTCCTCATCGACGTCTCCGGCCTGGAACTCGTCGATTCGTTCCTCGCCAGGACATTGCACGAGCTTGCGGAGGTGTGTGCGTTGTTGGCCGCTCGGACCGTGGTCGTCGGTATGCGACCCGAAGTGGCCTTCGCTCTCGTCGAACTCGGTTTGACCTTGCCCGACCTCGAGACCGCGCTGAACGTGGACGAGGGGCTTTCTCTGCTGGACGGCACGGGGCCACGATGACGGGTGTTTCGACAGTGCAGGAACTGCCCATCCAGGAGGAGGTGGACATCGTGCATGTCCGGCAAGCCGCTCGGGAGGTGGCCGTCTCCGTGGGTTTCTCCCTGGTCGATCAGACCAAGGTGGTGACAGCGGCGAGTGAGCTTGCCCGGAACACATTGCAGCACGGCGGTGGCGGTGTGGCCACGGTCGGATTGGAGCGTACGGCGAACCACACGACATTGCAGCTGGTGTTCCGGGATGACGGACCCGGCATCCCGGACGTGGAGCAGGCCCTGACCGACGGTTACAGCAGTGCCGGTGGTCTCGGTCTCGGACTCGGAGGAGCGCGGCGCTTGGCCGACACGTTCGAGTTGGACACCAAGCCGGGGGAGGGGACGACAGTGACCATCACGTTCCGGACGAGGTCGGCAGTGAGATGAACGGTGCGGCGCTTGCGGTGACGGGACCTGTCCAGATGACGCAGGCGCGCCAATTGGCCGGCCAAACGGCACGGCGGTTGGGATTCCCCCCTTCGGTGGTGGATCGGGTCGTGCTCGCGGCATCCGAGTTGGGCACGAACCTGATGAAGTACGCCACCGACGGACAGTTGGTGATCGTGCCGAGTCCCGGGGGACTCGACGTCCTGGCCATCGATCGCGGACCGGGTATCGAGCGGGTGCAGGACAGCATGCGGGACGGGTTCTCCACCACGGGCACGTTGGGGCTCGGGCTCGGTGGAGTCAGGCGGCTGGCCGGGGAGTTCGACATATTCTCGCGTCACGGCGAGGGTACGACGGTGCTGGCGCGGTGGAGGCATGACGAACCCGGCGGACCCGCGCGCGCTCAGGTGGTGGTCGGTGCCGCACTGTCCGCGGCGCCGGGCGAGACCGTGTGCGGGGACGATTGGGTCGTCACCCACTCCGAGGGGGTGAGCACCGTGGTGCTGAGCGACGGTCTCGGCCATGGCCCAGAGGCGGCGGATGCCAGTACGACGGTGGTGGAGAAAGTACTCGCCGACCCGGCCGCGGCCCCCGAGGAGCTGATCGTGGCGTTGGACGACAGCATGGCCACCAAACGCGGCGCGACCGTGGCCATCGCGCAGTTCCGCTCCGGAGAGCCGACGATGTCCTTCTGCGGGGTGGGGAACTCCACCGTCCGATTGATCGCGAAGGACGGTAGTTGCGAAGCGCTGGTGTCCTCACCCGGCATCGTGGGGAAAAGACAGCGAAGCGGTAAGCGGGGAATACTGACGGCGCGTCCGTGGAGCGGCCACGGTTGGCTCGTCATGCACACGGACGGGGTTTCCGATCGGTGGAGCGTGGCGGAGAATCTCGACGTGCTCCATCATGATCCGGCCACGGCCGCGGGATGGTTGCTCGGAGCCTACGGCAGGCGACGGGACGACGCGTGTGTCGTCGTGGTCTCCGGGGGTGGAGCCACATGACCGACGAGGTGTACGCCGCGCTGCGCAGGATGTTGGGCGACCGGGAGTTGTCCGAGGACGTGTGGCAGCGGGTGAGGGGTGAACTCGAACAGGGTTCCTTGGCTGACTCGCTGCGTACGGTGTTCCGCGCTTTTGTGGACATTATGGACGAACGGGATCAGGAACTGCGTTGGTATCACACGGAGTTGGATCAGACCAATGCGGGTCTGCTGGCTTTGCACGCCGAGGTCGACCGGCAACGGCGACGTACGTCGTTCCTTGATCAGGTATCACGAGCGGCGGCGACGTCGTTGAATTCCACGCAGCTGCTGGAAGAGGTCACCGGGTTGGTGCGGGAGCACAGGTTCGCCGACACCATGCGCGTGTGGACGCTGACCGAGTACGGACTGAGCTGTGTGGACGGATCGGACGACGAACCGGACCGGGCCACCCGGCGGGCGATGCGGACTCGGGAAGCGGTGCGGGGCGGTCCGAACCGGGTGAGTGTCCCGTTGACGGCCGGTCCTTATGTGTTCGGGGTGTTCGACCTGCATCGGGAGCTCGCGGAGTTCACCGATGACGACGTGGGGTTGGCCCAGGGTGTCGCCGATCGCGTGGCGGTGGGACTGCGGAACGCCAACGAGTACGAGCGGGAACACGAACTGGCCCAGCGGCTGCAACGGGCGATGCTGCCGACGCTGGAGTCGTTACGCGACCTCGACCTCGTCGCCCGCTATCGATCGGCGACCAGCGGCATCCACGTCGGCGGTGATTGGTACGACTCGGTGACCCGATCCGATGGCACGGTGGTCCTCACGGTAGGTGATGTGACCGGACACGGCATCGATGCCGCGGTGGTGATGGGGAAACTGCAGAACTCCCTGCACGCCTACGCGGTGGAAGGTCACAGTCCCGGGACCTCGCTCCGACTGGTGCACCACCTGCTGCGCGGCTCGGACACGCCGCTGTTCGCCACGGCCGTGATGGCCGAGGTGGAACCCGCGACGGGCATGCTGCGTTGGGCGAGCGCGGGTCATCCGCCACCACTTTTGCGGGAGTCACGTAGTGCCGTGACGTACCTGGAGGCGGAGCACGCGCCGATGCTCGGGGTCTACCTGCCGTCGGAGCTGGAGTTCCCCGAGCACGAACGCAAACTCTCCCCGGGGTCGTTGGTCGCGCTTTTCACCGACGGATTGATCGAGCGTCGGACCAGTGACCTGGACACGGGTATGGAACGGTTGAAGGAGGCCTTCCGCTCGTGTGAGGCCGACACCCTCGACGGCACGGCCGAATACGTGCTGAGGACGATGCTGGGCGGCAGTGATCACGACGACGACGTGTGTCTGCTCATGTGTCACTGGCCCGGCCGGGGGGCGTGATCGTGTCGACCGTGCCGGGGTCCGCTCAGCGGTCGCTCACGGTCAGTTCGATGACGGCGAGGTTCTCGCCGGCGGCGCCGTGGGTGTGGAAGCTGCGTACGGCACGCACGAGCGCGTTGAGTACATGCCAGTTGAAGCCCTCCTGCGGCAGTGAGGTGCCCTCCCGACAGGCGACCTGCGTGCGGGCGGTGATGGTCCCGTCGCTGATGGTGAAACGGGTCCGCAGTGTGGTCGGTTTCGCCGCGCGGGCCAGCAGCAGTCCACAGGCCTCGTCCACGGCGAGTCTCAGATCGGCGATGGTGTCGAGTTGGAGATCAGTCCGGATGGCAAGATCGGCCGCGACGTTGCGTACGACCGGTACGAGCTCCGGCTCGGCATCGACCGTGATTTCCACTGTCCGGTCAGCCACGGTGAGGCTCCCTTCCTGACGCTGTGCACCGTATGACGGAGGGCGGTGGCGGGATACCGACAAACCGAGAAGAGGGGGAATCGACCGGGCGAGATCACACTTCCGGGTTAACTTAGGTGCGGCTAACCTAACCGTCATGGCCAGACCACTGTCTCGCCGCGCCTTCCTCGGCGGCAGTCTCGCGCTCGGCGCGACCACCCTGCTCGCCGCGTGCGGCGGCGAATCGAGGGATCGGGGAAGCGGTTCGGGCGCTTGGTCGTTCACCGACGACGTCGGCAACACCATCGAACTCGACCGGCGGCCCACCCGTATCGCCGGGCTCAACGACGCCATCGCATCGCTGTGGAACTACGGCATCCAACCGGTGGCCTCGTTCGGCTACACCGCCCTCGCCGACGACGTCAACTTCGAGGGCAAGGACACCTCGAAGGTCACCGAGGTCGGCACCACCTACGGGCAGATCGACGTCGAGGCTCTCATGGCGCAGCGGCCGGACGTGATCGTCACGCACGCCTACCCCGTGGACAGCGAGGGGACGCTCGACCCCGAGAAGCCCCTGTACGGTTTCAACGACCTCGAACAGCAGAAATTGGTCGGCCAGATCGCCCCCATCGTGGCCATCGCCATGGCCGGATCCGCCACCACGGTCATCGAACGCACCGCCGAATTCGCCCGGTCCCTCGGTGTCACCGAACAGGAGCTCGCGAAGCCGAAGCAGGACTACGAAGCCGCCTGCGAGCGGCTGCGCGCCGCCACGTCGTCCGGACTCACCGTCATGGCGGTGGCCGCCTACCCCGGCGAGGGCGTGCACATCGCGAAAGCCAAGGACGACCCGGCCCTGCGCAGCTACACCGAACTGGGAATGTCCTATCCGGACCCCGGTGGGTCCGAGTACTACTGGCGTTCGGTGAGTTGGGAGAACATCACCGACTATCGCACCGACGTGGTGCTCTACTCACTCCGCGCCATGGACGGCGACGCCATGCTCGAACAACCCACTTTCGCGCAGCTGCCCGCCGCGAAGGCGAAGCAGCTGTACCCGTGGGAGTTCAGTTCCATGGACTACGTCGCCCAGGCCCGGACCATCGACAGGCTCGCCGCGAACCTGGAGAAGGCACGGAAGGTGACGTAAGCCCAGGCCATGGTTTCAGCCGGCCTCAGCCGGAAGTGACATGACCCGCATGATCGGGGCAGGACGACACGCGATCGCGTCCTGCCCCGACGCGTCACGATCGACTGGGCGCCTCGGTGAGCGTGGCTTCCTCGTCCGGCAGGGGCTGCAGTGCTGATTCGCCGCGGCGCAACACTTCCTCGGCCTCGGCGATCCGGGCGCGGGCCTCTTCGCGGATCTTCGTGAGGCGCTCGACGATGTCGTTGGCCTCCGTGGTGCGGCGATTGGCCTCGGCGGTGGCTTCGTCCACGAGTTTCTTCGCCTTGGCGGTGGCTTCGTCCACCAGCTGCTTGGCCTTCGCCGTGGCCTCGGCGACCCGCCGCTCGGCCGCGTTCTTGCTGGCCGTCTTCTGATCGGCGATGTGCTTTTCCAGCGCGCTCTTCTCCGCCGCCATCCTCGCCTGGAAGTCGCTTTCGATCCGACGGCGCTTGCGTTCGGCCTCGGCGTCGAGCTGTTCCCGTCGCCGAGCCGCTTCGGCGGTCATCCGCTGCACTTCAGCCTTGGTCGCGGCCAACGCCTCCTCGTGCTCGCGTTTCAGCTCCTCGGCGTGGCTGTCGAGCGTCTCCAACAACTTCGTGTACCGCTCGTGCAGCTTCTTCGACACCTCGCTGCTTTCGGCCCAGTTCTTCTCCGCGGCGGCTTCGGCGCGCGCGAGGATCTCGGCCGCCTGGGTCTCGGCGAGCTCGACGGTGCGCTGCATCCGCTCGTCGAGGTCCTCGATCCGCTCCGGCGGTTTCTTCAGCTCCTCCACGCGATCCCGCAGCGCGGCGATCTCCTTGCGCGCGTTGTCGAGCTCGTGCGCGATCTGGTTGACCCTCGCCAGCGCCGTGTCACGCTCGGTCATGAGCCGGTGTATGTGCGCCTCGAGGTGATCGAGGTACTGCACCACCTGGTTGCGGTCGAAACCATGCCATCCCTGGCCGAACTCCCGTCGCAGCGGAAGCAGACCGTGATCGTGGTCGGAAGCCATACTCCGACCGTACCCGCGTGCGCCTGCGTGTCGGCGTCAGGCAGGCCAACCGGGTGAGTGGTTCCGCCCGCGAACGGAGGGGCGACACCCGCTCACCCCTCCGGTTCCGCGATGACCACCCGGTTCTCCGCGTATCCGGTGGTACCGCCGAGCCAGCGCCCCCCACACGTCACCAGCACCAGTCGGTGCGGCCCGCTCTGTCCGAACAGCTCGGTCGCCCGTGCGGGCAGTTCGTCCTTGCCGAGCGTGACGATCTGCGTGACCGAGTAGGTGAACTCGGAACCGTCCTCGTCGACGACGATCACCTGCTGTCCGACTCGGATGTCCCACAGTTCTGCGAACGGGCCGACGCGTCCCTGCCAGTTGACGTGACCGGCGAACACGCTCGCCCCGCTGGGCGCGTCGAGGCCCGCGCCCCACCAGGTCGCCTCTCCGAGGTCGTCGGGTACGGGTAACACCGCGTCCGGGCCCAGTTCCTGTCGCACGAGGGTCGCCGTACCGCCGTTGGGGAGGCGAACGGTGCCGGGACGCTGCCCGCTGGGGGCGGTGGCGGGCGGTTCGGTGACGCGGGTGGGTTCGGAGTCCCCACCCGCGTCATCCCGTTCGTCGGCGTTCTCGTCCTCGTCGTCTTGTTCGTCCTGTCCGTCGGTGGCGGGTTCGGTCCGGCTCGGGGTGGCCGGGGCCGGTTGGGCGGGCACGGCCGTGCCCGCCACCGACACCGGGGGGTGCAGCACGAACGCCGCCACCAACGCCGCCACCACGAGTTCCACCGCGAGCACACTGCCCGCTCCGAGCAGGTACGCCCTTCGCCAACGGCGACGGTCGTTGCGTGGGGCCGTCCCCGGTGTCTCCGACGGTGTCTCCGGCGTCGTCATCGCTGCCGCAGGAACCTCTTCCTGGCCACCCAGCCCGTCAGCGCGGAGACCGCCACCGCAAGGGCCCCGAGTGCTGCCAGAGCGCTGACCGGTGCGCCCGAGTTGGTCGCGGCGTGCGACACCGTCGCGGTCTGCGACCCCGCGGGGATCGTGCGGGGGACTTCGTCGGGCACGTTGGCGATCCGTAGTTCGAGCGTTTCACCCGGCCGTACCTCACCACACGCCGAGGGGGGATCGTCCGGGTCGAAGGCGTCGCCGTACCCGTTGGGAGGTCTCACCTCGATGACACACACCGTTTGCGGGGTGCGCACGTTCTCGACGGTGACCACGCCGTCGGCCCCTTCGGTGGTCACCACCAGCGGTTCGCCGTTCGCGTCCACGAGGGGTTCGCCGTTCGCGTCCACGGCGGGTGAGGTTTTGTCCTCGCCGGTCAGCCGAAGCGGCACCCCGGCGATCCCCTCACCCGTGTCGCTGTCCACCTTGGTCACTCGGATGAGGCCGGGGGCGGGGACGGCGCTGGTGAAGGCCTCGGCCGTCAACGTCTGTTCACCGCCGGTGGAGACCACACGCTGGGTGTCGGCGGTGACCGGATCGCGCACGTAGGGCCGCTCGGCGGGGGCCTGCAGGGCCGCGACGATGCCAGGCTGCTGCCCGGTGGGGGTGGCATCGATGTGGGCCGTGCCGTCCTCGCCCGTGACCACCGTTACCTCGACGGGTTCGGATTCCACGCTCGTCCCCCGGTCCTCGGCGTTCTCCGCTTCCCCGGCGGCCGTGGTCTCCTCGGTCTCCTCGGCCTCCTCGGTCTCCCCGGTGGCGCCGGCCTTGTCGACGTCCTCCGTGGCGGCCGTTTCGGTGTCGTTTCTCACCGGGGTGTCGGTGACGTCATCGGCGTCGGTGGACTCGGTGGCTCCCTCGGCCGGGACGAGGTCGGACAGTGTCAACGTCACCTCCACACCGGGGATGCCCTTCCCCTCGGCGTTCGTGACGGCCACCGACCACTGCGCCGGGGTGTCGAAGAACTGCTCGCCCTCGGGTGCGGTCACGGTCGCGGTCCAGGGGCCGCGATTGGCCTCGGCGTCGGCGCGGAGACGTTCCACCGCGTCCTGTGCGGCTTTCGGCAGTTTGGCGAAGTGTGCGTCCACGTCGTAGCCGATCTCGGTGAACGGCTTCGCCGGATCGAGGTCGGCGGGGCTGCGGGGAGCGGCGGTCCAGGAGTGCAGCAGGTGGGCGAGCGCCGCCGCCTCATCGGCATCGGTGGTGTCGCCGTAGCGCAACAGCAGATAGGAGATGTTGGCGGCGACGTCGTCCGGCAGTGGTTCGCCCCATTTGGTGAGAAGTTCGTCACCCGGTTTGTAGCGTTCGCCGCTGTCGGGCGCCTTGAGGGCGAACGACACGCAGAAGACGTGCTCTCCGTTCACGACGTAGGAACCGAGCCAGTCGTAGGCACGGTCACGTCCGCCCCAGGACTGCCCGGGAGTGGTCTTGTGTCCGATCCCCTCCTCGACCGCGGCGGACGCCGCGGGCGCGACCACGACGAGGGACAATGTTCCCAGTAAAGCGACGAGGGCCAATCGGACGGCCGTGGCCAGGTGTCTTCGTGTCACAGGTCGAAACCCCCAAGCGTTGGTGTGAGATCCGGGCGATCTCATTCCGGCGATCGCGGCTTCGCGAGCGGACCGGTGAAGGCATGCGACGTGAGAATGGCGTGGAACACACGCCGGGACAATCAGCCAGCCGGTGGACGTATGGGGGGCCGTTCAGCGAGGATGCCGGGCGGAATGCTCGCTGTTGGGCGCGGTGAACGGCATGGGATCGGCGGTACCGCCGGCGCGATTCGTGTCTTTCCGTGTCCACCTGAGCAGGTAAAGTTACCTTTACTCGACTGACGGGAACGAATTGGCGCGCGCGGGCGTTAAACCCGACGCAAGTGCCGAAAGATCCAGGAGGATCAGGTGCGAACTACCAGCAACCCCGCCTTCCGCAACTTGCCCACAAGTGCGGCGGGTGCTCCGTACGCGGGCTTCAACCAGCCGCCATACAGCGGGCCGTACGGTGGTCAGCCCGGCTACGGGCCGACCACGCCCTACGGTGCCCCGCAAGCGCACACCGGCGCCGCCGACCGCCCGATGACGGTCGACGACGTGGTCATGAAGACCGGTGCCTCGCTGGGTGTGACCCTGCTTGTGGGGGTCATCACGGCGATCTGGGCACAGGCGCAGGTGGCGGCGGGCTCCACGGGGGCCATCACCGGCGCCCTGATCGGCGGAATGCTCGTCGGCCTGGTGCTGTCGCTGATCATCATCTTCAAGCAGATGGCCAGCGGCCCCATGACGCTGGCGTACTCCGCCGCCGAGGGTGTCTTCCTCGGGGCGATCAGCGGCATCTTCGAGCTCGTCTACCCGGGCATCGCGCTGCAGGCGATCCTGGGCACGGCCGCGGTGTTCGTCGTGATGCTCGTGGTCTACAAGACCGGAGCGGTGAAGGTCACGCCCAAACTGCAGAAGTGGGTCATCGGTGCGCTCGGCGGTGCGCTCGTCCTCCTGTTGCTGAACCTGGTGCTGAGCCTCTTCGGCATCAACATGGGGCTGCGTGACGGCGGCATGTTGGCGATCGGGTTCAGCCTCTTGATGATCGGCATCGCGGCGTTCAGCTTCCTGCTCGACTTCGACATGGCGGACGAGGCCATCCGCCGGGGAGTGCCCGCCAAGTTCGCGTGGTACGTGGCTTTCGGCCTCATGGTGACCCTGGTCTGGCTGTACCTGGAGGTCCTGAGGCTGCTGTCGTACTTGCAGAACGAGTAACGCCGCGGGTTTCCACGCAGGCGAAGGGGACGTTCGGCCGTTGGGCGGACGTCCCTTTTTGCTGTGTATGGCCGAAAACCGGACTCTTCCGGCCTCGCTGGAAACGGTGGGGGAGGTGTGAGGTGACCGGGACGACGGGGCCGTACGGTGCGCGGCGGTGGGGGGAGCGGCGAGGGCCGGATACGGTCGGTCACTAACTGAGGCGTCCAGGTGTGGTATCGGATTCATTCGAACGGACGCAACTATCGCCGTCGTGTTCACGCGGTGTTAGATGACCTCGTTCCGCGTTCATTTGCTTGGATACCTGTGAGGTCACGGTGACGGTTCCCCCTGGACAAGGTGAGCAGCCCGGTGCTTCAGGTTCTTACGGCCAGTTCCCCGGCTCTCAGGCCCACGGCCAGCAACCCACGCCCTCGCAGTTCCCCGGTCAGCCTTCCCCCGGCCAGCCCACGGGTGCTGCGCAGCCGTTCGGTCAACAGCCCCAGTCGTACGGGGTGGCGCCTCCCCTCTACGGTCAGCCGGCCATGCCGCCCGTGCCGTCGACCCCACCAAAGAAGCGCAAGGTGGGCAAATGGGTCACGATCATCGTCTCGATCGTGGGCGTGCTTCTGCTCGGACTCGTCGGCCTTGCGTTCGTGGGGTACATGGTCGGGGGAGCGCACAACGCCGAGCCCGGCGACTGCCTGCACATCGAGGATTTCGCCGACAGGAGGGAGCGCCCGACCGTGCTCGACTGCTCCGACGAGAAGGCGACGCTGAAGGTGGGCGTGAGGTTGGAGGACGGCGGATCCTGCCCCGACGGTGACTATGACGAGATCGCGTACGAGGAGGGCGCCCGGCTCTGCCTGATGCTCAACGTCAAGGAGGGCGACTGCCTCGCCAACTTCTACTCCCCGACCAAGGGCTACGAGAAGGTCGCGTGCACCGACCCGAAGGCCGACATCTCCATCATGAAGATCGTGGAAGGCACCGATGACGCGGAACAGGCGTGCGCGACTGTTCCCGGGGTGCTAGGGGGGCTTCGCTACCCGGAGCCCGCCACGGTGATCTGTGCCAGTGAACCCACGGCGGCCTGAGTTCGTGTGTTGTCGGGCGGGCCGAGCCGACGGGCGCGGCCCGCTCCGGTGTCTCCGGTGGCTGACGTCCCGCGGTCAGCTCAGGCGCTCGATCACCATCGCCATGCCCTGACCGCCACCGACGCACATCGTCTCCAGGCCGAACTGCTTGTCGTGATGCTGCAGTGAGTTGATCAGCGTGGTGGTGATCCGGGCGCCGGTCATGCCGAACGGGTGGCCCACCGCGATCGCGCCGCCGTTGACGTTGAGCTTGTCGATGTCGATGCCCAGATCCCGGTACGACGGGATCACCTGCGCGGCGAACGCCTCGTTGATCTCCACCAGGTCGATGTCGTCGATGGTCATGCCCGCCTTCGCCAGTGCCCGGCGGGAGGCCTCGACGGGGCCGAGTCCCATGATCTCCGGCGACAGCGCGGACACGCCCGTGGAGACGATCCGGGCCAGCGGGGTGAGCCTCGACGCCCTCCATGGTCACGCCGGGACGGGGACTGTCGTCGGTCGACACCACCGTGCCGTCCGGCAGGGTCACCGGGGTGATCTCCTTCGCCCAGAAGCCGTCGGCGATGGCCTTCTCCGCCAGGTTCTGCGAGCGCACCGCGAATTCGTCCATCTCCCGCCGGGAGACGTCCTTGTACAGTGCGAGGTTCTCGGCGGTTTGGCCCATGGCGATGTAGACGTCGGGCAGTTCACCGTTCTCGCGGGGGTCGGTCCAGTCGTCGGCCCCGGCCTCGGCGGCCCGCGCGGTACGTGCCTGGGCCTCGGCGTACAGCGGGTTCTGTGTGTCGGGCCACGAGTCGGAGGTGCCGCGGTCGGCGCGGGACACGGCCTCCACGCCGGCCGAGATGAACACGTCACCTTCGCCCGCCTTGATGGCGTGCATGGCCATGCGGGTGGTCTGCAGGCTGGACGAGCAGTAGCGGGTGATGGTGCACCCGGGCAGGTGGTCGTAGCCGAGTTGGACGGCGACGGTCCGCCCCATGTTGAACCCCTGTTCGCCGCCGGGTAGGCCGCACCCGAGCATGAGGTCGTCGATGTCGCGGGGGTCGAGTTGGGGCACTTTGTCCAGGGCCGCCCTCACCATCTGCGCGGCGAGGTCGTCGGGACGCATGTCCACCAGTGAGCCCTTGCGGGCCCGTCCGATGGGTGAGCGGGCGGCGGACACGATGACGGCTTCGGGCATCGGACGCTCCTTCGATGAACTAAGCGGATGCTTAGTCTCATCCTGCCTGTTCGGGTGTGGAAAACAAAGGGCCTGTTCCGCGATCGCCTCTCTGGGTCACGAGTCCGCCACGTGAAGTGACCGTGTCGGCTTAGGTCCTCTTCGGACGATGTGATGGCAGGGTGATCCCCGACATAGGTCGAAATCGGGGCTCACCGCCGTCCGGGGTCGTCCGAGGCACTGTCTACCCTGGCGGTATGGACTACGCCGAACACGTCATCGACCTCGTGGGCAACACCCCTCTGGTCAAGCTGAACGCCCTCGCCGAAGGGGTCGAGCCGCTCATCCTCGCCAAGGTCGAGTACATGAACCCCGGCGGCAGCGTGAAGGACCGGATCGCCCTGCGCATGGTCGAGGCGGCCGAGGCTTCGGGGGAGTTGCGGCCGGGCGGAACGATCGTGGAACCGACGTCGGGCAACACCGGCGTGGGCCTGGCCATGGTGGCGCAGCGCAAGGGGTATCGATGCGTGTTCGTGTGTCCTGACAAGGTCAGCGAGGACAAGCGCAACGTGCTCAAGGCGTACGGCGCCGAGGTCGTGGTGTGCCCCACGGCCGTGCCGCCGGAGCACCCCGAGTCGTACTACAGCGTCTCCGACAGGCTCGCCCGGGAGATCGAGGGCGCGTGGAAGCCGAACCAGTACGCCAACCCGAACAACCCGGAGAGCCACTACCACTCCACGGGCCCCGAGATCTGGCGGCAGACCGAGGGGAAGTTGACCCACTTCGTCGCGGGTGTGGGCACCGGGGGCACCATCTCCGGCACCGGTCGGTATCTCAAGGAGGCGTCCGAGGGACGGGTCAAGGTCATCGGCGCCGACCCGGAGGGGTCGGTGTACTCGGGTGGCACCGGCAGGCCGTACCTCGTGGAGGGGGTCGGGGAGGACTTCTGGCCGGACACCTACGACCGCACCATCGCCGACGAGATCATCCCGGTGACCGACGCCGAGTCGTTCGAGATCACCCGCAGGCTCGCCCGTGAGGAGGGGCTGCTGGTGGGTGGTTCGTGCGGTATGGCCGTGGCCGCCGCGTTGAAGCTGGCGAAGCGGTGCGGGCCGGACGACGTGATCGTGGTGCTGCTGCCCGACGGTGGCCGCGGGTACCTCGGCAAGATCTTCAACGACAAGTGGATGTCGTCGTACGGGTTCCTGTCGCCCGATTCACAGGACGCGACGGTCGGTGACGTGTTGCGCCGCAAGGACGGCAGCATGCCCGACCTGGTCCACACCCACCCCACCGAGACCGTGGCGGAGGCCGTGTCGATCCTGCGCGAGTTCGGGGTGAGCCAGATGCCGGTCGTCAACGCCGAGCCGCCCGTGATGGCGGGTGAGGTCGTGGGCGCGGTCAACGAGCGGGACCTGTTGGAGGCGTTGTTCACCGGCAAGGCGTCGCTGACCGACCAGCTCGACAAACACATGTCGCCCCCGCTGCCCACGATCGGCGCCGGTGAGCACATCGGTGCCGCGATGAAGGCGCTCAGCGAGGCCAGTGGTGCGTTGGTGCTGCTGGACGGCAAGCCGGCGGGGGTCGTGACCCGGCACGACCTGCTGGCGTTCCTCTCCGGTCACGCTTGATCGGAATAGGATCATCGAGCGAACTGCCAGGGGCGTTACACGTCGCGCGGGTCACGATCCGATAGCGTGTGCGCGAGCGAAATCCCAAGGTCCTCGTCAAGGGGGTTTACGACCCAATGAGTGCTCCACAGCCACCGAATCAGCCGCAGGGTGGCGAGCAACAACCCCAAGGGCCGTCCAGCGGTCCTCAGCCTGAGCAGAGCAGTCCGTTCGGGGACAACCCCGAGCCGACTCAGGTGGTGCAGCCGCCCCAGCCCCAGCAGTCGCAGGATGACCAGCAACAGCAGTTCGGCGACAGTCCCGAGCCGACTCAGGTGGTGCAGGCGCCGAACGCGTCCGCGGGTGACCAGGGCTCGAACGCCGAATCGACGCAGCTCGTGCCCCCGGGCATGCAGCCGCAGCCCGCGATCCCGTACTCGCCTCCTCCGAGTGCGGCCGACAACCCGGCCGCGGTGAATCCGCAGGGTTACGGTCAGCAGTCACCCCCTGGTGGTTTCGGAGCCCCGGGTCAGCTCGGCCCCCAGTCGGGACCGCAGCCGCAGCAGGGTTTCGGCGCCCCGGGTCAACCGCAGCAGGGCTTCGGTGCTCCCGGGCAGGGTCAGTTCGGCCAACCCCCGCAGCAGGGCTTCGGCGCTCCTCCGGGAGGCGGGTTCGGCGCTCCCGGTCAGCCGGCATTCGGTGGCGGCGGGGGCATGAACTTCGTCCCCATGATCGTCGGCGGAATCGTCGCCGTGCTCGGGCTCGTCGCGCTGATCTTCACGTTCGTCGATCTCTTCGGCGACCTCAGTGATTTCCGAGAGGGACTCGACGCTCAGGCCGGAGACGATGACGAGGCGCGTGATCAGATACTCGACATGCTCGGCGTATTCTCGCCGGGCACGTTGACGTTCATGGTGCTCATCGTGATGCTCGGGGCACTGCTCACGCTCGGGGGCGGTGCGTTGCTCGCATTGTCGGGCAAACTCAAGGGGGCTCTGCAGAAGCTGGGGCCCATCGCCGTGACCGCCGGTGGTGCCCTGATGCTGGTGTTCGGCATCATCCTGATGACGGGTGATACACCCGATATCGACATACCCGGTGCCAATGCCGAGGCCGCGACCAGCAGCGTTCTGTACCTGATCTTCAGCATCCTCATCCTGGCGGCGGGCGTGCTCGCGATCATTCCGGCCACCGCGAGAATGCTCGGCCTCGGTGGTCCTGGTGGGCCCGGCGGCTTCGGTGGGCCCGGCGGATTCGGGCAGCCTGGCGGGTTCGGTCAGCCCGGTGGGTTCGGTCAGCCCGGTCAGCCGGGTGGTTTCGGCCAGCCGGGTGGGCAGTTCCCGTCGAGCGGTGGTTTCCCGCAGCAGGGTCAGCCCGGTCAGCCGGGTGGTTTCGGCCAGCCGGGTGGGCAGTTCCCGTCCAGTGGTGGTTTCCCGCAGCAGGGTCAGCCCGGTCAGCCGGGTGGTTTCGGCCAGCCCGGGCAGCCGCCGCAGCAGTGGTGAGCCGCTGAAATCGACACGGAGCTCGAAGGGCCGTGGGCGAACGGATCTTCCCGACTCGCCTGCGGCCCTTCTCCGTCCGGCCGGTCGTCATCGGGTCCCCGGCCGTGGTCAGCGGCTCTTGGGGGCCGGCCCGTAGGCTGGGGGCATGGTTGCAGACCCCGCCAGCTACGGATTCGAGACACGCGCCATCCACGTCGGGCAGGAACCCGACCCCCGCACCGGCGCGGTGATCGTGCCGATCTACCAGACCTCCACCTACGCGCAGGACGGTGTCGGTGGCACCCGCGAGGGCGACTACGAGTACTCGCGGACCGCCAACCCGACCCGTACCGCGCTCGAACAGGCCCTCGCCGCCCTGGAGAACGGCAAGCACGCCCTCGCGTTCGCCTCGGGCATGGCGGCCAGTGACGCGGTGCTGCGCGTGGCCCTTCGTCCCGGCGATCACCTCATCCTCGGCAACGACGTCTACGGCGGCACGTTCCGGCTCATCGACAAGGTGCTCACCGAGTGGGGCGTGAACTACAGCATCGCCTCGCTGGGCGATCTGGACGAGGTCAGGTCGGCCATGCGCCCCGAGACCAAACTCATCTGGTGCGAGTCGCCGACCAACCCGCTGTTGGGTATCGCCGACATCGCCGCGCTCGCCGAACTCGCCCACGTCGGGGGAGCCAAGCTCGTGGTGGACAACACGTTCGCCACCCCGTACCTGCAGACCCCGCTGGAGCTCGGCGCCGACATCGTCGTGCACTCCACCACCAAGTACCTGGGCGGCCACTCCGACGTCGTGGGTGGCGCGGTGATCACCAACTCCGACGAGTTGCGGGAGCGACTGTTCTTCCTGCGCAACTCGGCCGGGGCCGTCCCCAGCCCGTTCGACGCGTGGTTGACGCTCCGCGGCCTCAAGACGTTGGGCGTGCGGATGGAGCGGCACTGCTCCAACGCCGAACTCATCGCCGAGACCTTGTCGAAGCACCCGAAGGTCGACCGCGTGTACTACCCGGGCCTTGCCGAGCACCCCGGTCACTCGCTGGCGGCCAAGCAGATGCGCCGGTTCGGCGGGATGGTGTCGTTCACCCACGTCGACGGTGAACAAGCCGCGTTGGACGTGGCTTCCCGGACGAAGCTGTTCATCCTCGCCGAGTCGCTCGGTGGTGTGGAATCACTCATCGAACACCCCGGCCGCATGACGCACGCCAGTGTCGCGGGGTCGTTGCTGCAGGTTCCGGGCGAACTGCTGCGACTGTCGGTGGGCATCGAGGACGCCCACGACCTGCTCGAAGACCTGCGCAGTGCGCTGGACGCGTCTTAAGAAGCCTGAGGGACGTGCTCTAAGGGTGGACGTCGTTGGGGGAGGTGCTGGTGGTGCCCGATCGTTCCCGATCGTGGCCGATGCCCGCCTCCCTCAGCTCGGCACCCGTGACGCAGCTACCGACCAAGGTCACCCGGGAGCCGTCGGAGACGTAACGACCGGGGTCGCACTGTGCCTCGGAAACCGTGTACACGGCGGCACCGGTCAACGCGAGGGCGGAGACCACGCCGGCGATGAGCGGCAGCACACCAGCGGAACGAGAACCGTCCGATGCGCGCCCTCTTCCCATACGTGACTCCCCCGCCTCGAGCTAGGTCCTATGCCACAAGCTTACCCAATCGTGATCTGGTTAGGCAGGTAACCTCTCCGTGACTCTGAGTGCAGTGACATGATCGCGCCTATGGGACTTGTCAGCGTGGACACAATCCGCGAGGCGAGGCGTCTGCTGGAGTCCGTCGTGCGGAAAACGCCGATGGAGCATGCGCGGGATCTCGAAGCCCCACACGGTGGCCCCGTGTACCTCAAGTGCGAGAACCTGCAACGCACAGGCTCGTTCAAGATCAGAGGGGCGTACACCCGCATACACGGGCTGACCGAGGAGGAACGCGCGCGGGGCGTGGTGGCCGCGAGCGCGGGAAACCATGCCCAAGGTGTCGCGCTCGCCGCGTCCCTGCTGGGCGCCAACGCGACGGTGTTCATGCCCGAACGGGCGCCTTTGCCGAAACTCGCCGCCACCCGCGGCTACGGAGCGGATGTCCACCTGCACGGCGATGTGTTGGAGGACGCGCTGGTCAAGGCGACCGCGTTCGCCGAGCAGACCGGCGCGGTGTTCATCCACCCGTTCGACCATCCCGACATCATCGCCGGTCAGGGCACCGTGGGCCTGGAGATCCTGGAGCAGGTGCCGGACGTGGCCACGGTGGTGGTCGCCACCGGTGGTGGTGGTCTGGTGGGCGGCGTGGCCAGTGCCCTGAAGGCGGAGCGGCCCGAGATCCGGGTCGTGGGGGTGCAGGCCGAGGGTGCGGCGGCGTTCCCCCTGTCGCTGTCCGCGGGTAATCCGGTGCGACTCGACCGGATGCAGACGATGGCCGACGGCATCGCCGTCGGCGAACCGGGACCGATCACCTTCGAACACGTGCGGTCACTCGTCGACGACGTGGTGACCGTGGGGGAGGAGTCGTTGTCCCGGGCCGTGCTGTTGTGTCTGGAACGACGCAAGCTCGTCGTGGAGCCCGCGGGTGCGGCGGCGGTGGCCGCGCTGCTGGAGCACCCCGGCGTGTTCGAACCGCCGATCGTCGCCGTGCTCTCGGGCGGCAATGTGGACCCGTTGCTGTTGTTGCAGATCATCCAGCACGGCATGACGGCCGCCGGGCGTTATCTGAGCCTGCGGTTGCGGGTGCCGGACCGGCCCGGATCGCTGGCGAGAGTGTTGTCGTTGGTCGGTGAACTCGGCGCGAACGTCCTCGACGTCGAACACTCCCGCATCTCCGGCAGGCTCGCGATGGGAGAGGTGGAGATCGCGCTGAAGCTGGAGACCCGTGGTCCCGACCACTGCGCCGACGTCGCCGCTCAGCTGCAGCGGGCGGGTTTCCGGTTGTCGTACTGACCACCGGTCGTGGTGTGGACCCCGATGCCGCGGAGCGTCCGGTCACCGCGGACGCCCCACGACACCGGGTCGTAGTCGGTGTGGACCGCGTCGGAGTCGTCAGAGGTTGCCGCGACGGGCCTGTTCCCGCTCGATGGCCTCGAACAGGGCTTTGAAGTTGCCCTTCCCGAAACCGAGCGAGCCGTGTCGCTCGATGAGTTCGTAGAACACGGTGGGTCGGTCACCGATCGGTTTGGTGAAGATCTGGAGCAGATAGCCGTCCTCGTCGCGGTCGACGAGGATGCGGTGTTCCTTCAGCGTCTCGATCGGCACCCGCACCTCGCCGATGCGGGCACGCAACTCCGGATCGTCGTAGTACGAATCCGGCGTGTCCAAAAATTCCACACCCGCCTGACGCATCGCCTGGACCGTGCCGACGATGTCGTTGGTGGCCAACGCGATGTGCTGGCAGCCGGCGCCGTCGTAGAACTCGAGGAACTCGTCG
>SMEW01000053.1_pt1 | contig 26135 bp, 20 predicted proteins | sample 2456341 | NCBI WGS metagenome assembly SMEW01 (sample SAMN10132602, study PRJNA489261) | soil metagenome | isolation source: day120 control-loamy sand soil ammended with composted manure from dairy cow... | place: USA | collected 2015-04-01 | reverse complement strand
CGGTGCTCAGCGGGGTGATCTCACTAATCGAGCCGACCATCGTGGTCTTCCCCGCGCCGAACCCGCCCGCGATGAGAACCTTGAGCGCCGCGGGGAGCAGTGTTGGACCGCGATCAGAGTCGTTGGATGCCATCGAGTACCGCCTGAAGGACGTCCCGGCCGACCACCGGGTGCTGGATCGTGTACGGGGCGCGGGCCAGCATGTAGCCGCGCGCGATCAGGTCTCCCATCAGCACTTTGACCACGGCCACCGGGATGTCGAGGCGTGCCGCGACCTCTGCCACTGATAAGGGGCGCTGGCAAAGGTCGAGGATGGCAAGCTGTTCCGGCTCCAAGGACAGCTCGTCCACCTCGCCGCGGGCCGAGATGACCACACTGATCATGTCCAGTTGGACCGTGTTGGTTGCCTCACGGCCCTCAGTCATCACGTAAGGCCTGACCGGAGAGCCGGGACCGTCGGAAGCCTTGTCCGGCGTGCGCCGATCGGACATGGTTGCTCTCCGCTATCGCGTGGAGGCCGCGGTCGTCTGACCGTGGGCTGGTGACTCTGCGGTGCTTCGGGGGGAGGACTCCAGGAACCGGCCGACCTGTTCCACCAGGACGTTCATCTCGTAGGCGATGAGCCCCACATCGGACCCTTCCCCAGCGAGCACTGCCAGGCAGGCGCCGCTGCCCGCCCCGGTGACGAACAGGTAGGCGTGCTCCATCTCCACGACGGTCTGCAGCACTCGGCCGCCCTTGAACTGGCGTCCGGTGCCTTGCGCAAGGCTCTGGAATGCTGAGGCGATCGCGGAGAGGTGTTCGGCGTCCTCCGTGGTGATGTCCTTGGACTTCCCGATGGGAAGCCCGTCGGCGGACAGCACGATCGCGTGCTGGGCACCGACCGCGCGCTCCACGAGTTCGTCGAGCAGCCAGTCCAGATCACGGGGTGCGTTGTCGGTCACTGTGCATCCTTCTCGGTGTCGTTCAGCAGCTTCTTACCGTCCTCGCGTCCTTTGCGGGTGCCCTGTTGGAATGCGGTCAGGGTCTGCCGGAGACGCGTTGGACGTTCCATGTCATTGGTGGATGGCCCTGTCTCAGGGGAAGAAGCCGTTTCTTCAGTCGGGTCGTCGCACAACTGGGGGACGAGATTCACTTGGGGGATGCGACGCGGCAGCGGAGGACGGCCCTCCGTGGCGGCGGGCTGCGGACGCTGCGGCGCGTCAGCCGGAGAGGAACCGGAAGGGGCAGGAGGAGTGGGGCGGCGGGCCGCGCCCTCGGTGGCCAGTTCAGGGAACGTGCTCACCCCAGGAATCCGCCGGGGCAACCTCGGCGGCTGGGCGGGCGCCTGGGAGGACGAGGGGGTGGTGAGCATGTCCCCGTCGCTTTCGGAAGCCTCCTCGGACGGGGCACCGGTGGGCGACGCAGCCGGCAGGGCCGGGGTGCGCACCCCGCGCTGCGGCAGCCCGCTGCCCGTCTCTCCGCCGTCCGTGTTGGCGCCGCGGAGGGGGGAGGGCTGCTCGTCGACGATCAGGTTTGCCGGCAGCAGCACGATCGCCAGTACACCCCCGTAGGGGGAGGTGCGCAACTGCACCTTGATGTGGTGCCGCCGCGCCAGGTGGGAGACCACGAACAGGCCCAGCCGCGTCTTCTCGTTGAGACGCATCACGTCGAACTCGGGCGGATCGGCCAGCATCGCGTTGGCCGACTCGAGCTCGTCGTCCTTCATGCCCAGGCCGCGGTCTTCGATCTCGATCGTCACCCCGTTGGGCACCCGGTCCGCGCGCAAGTGGACCTTGGTGTGCGGCGGGGAGAAGGTGGTCGCGTTGTCGACCAGCTCGGCGACGAGGTGGATGACGTCAGCGACCGCGTTGCCCTGCACGGAGACCGGGGCGATCCGCTGCCGTTTGACCCGGGAGTAGTCACCGCACTCCGAGATCGCACCGCGCAGCACGTCGATGAGCGGCAGCGGGTGGTGCCAGGTGCGTCCAGGGTTCTGGCCGCCGAGAATGAGCAGGTTTTCTGCGTTCCGCCGGGCCCGGGTGGCGAGGTGGTCCAGTTTGAACAGGTCGGTGAGCTGCTCCGGGTCCTCCTGTTCGCGTTCGAGCTTGTCCAGGATGCGCAACTGGCGGTGGACCAGGGTCTGGCTGCGGTGGGCGATGTTGAGGAACACGCGGTTGACACCCTGGCGCAGTTGCGCCTGCCGGACCGCGGCTTCGACCGCCGTGCGCTGGGCGGCGGTGAAGGCACGGCTCACCTCGCCGATCTCGTCCTCGGACTCGCTCAGCGGCAGGATCTCGGCTTCGACCTCCACCTCGGAGTCGAGCGGCTCGTTCTTCTTCAAACGGTCCATCAGCGCAGGCAGGCGCTTGTCCGCCAGCTCCTGGGTCTGGTCGCGCAACTGTACGAGACGGTCGACGAGCCGTTGCGACGACCGGGTGGAGTAGACCAGCACGGTCGCGGTGAGCGCGGCAACCCCGAGCGAGCCGAGCACCGCGATGAGCAGAGACTGGTTGGCGTCCGAGCGCTGCACCTGCGCACCCCAGGTCGCCTGGCTGGCCCCGATCTCGGTGAGGGCGTCCTTCACCGGCAGGTAGGCGGACCGCCATTCGGCTTCGTCCACCGGCAGGCTCAAATCTTCGACCTCTTGCCCGGTGTAGGGGTCGAACTCCGTGGTGATCATCCGGTTGGCGATCTCGTGGATGAGTTCGTGCAGGTGGACGTACTCTTCGTTGTCCCGCAGGGACGCGAGCATGTTCGTGGGCTCGGGGCCAAGATAGTCGTCGACCGCTTCCAGCATGGATTCGTATGCGCCGACCTGCGCCACGAACTCGTGCTGGTCGTCCATGGAGAACTCGCCGGTGGCGAAGCCGCGGGAGAGTTTCGCGTCGGCCTGGGCGAGCGCGTCGACGACACGGAACATGGAGACAGCGCTGACCGAAGGTCCGACGACCTCCGGGCTGGGAACGGACCGGGCCTGCTCGTCGAAGAGGTCGGCACCCGCCATGACCAGGTCGTTGTAATACTCCTCGACCTCTTCACGGTCGATGTTTCCCTGGTCGACCCGGGCACGCAGCTCGCCGATTTCCTTGAACTTTTCGTCCAGGTAGGTGATGCGTTTCTGGACTTTCTCGGGGGACAATGACAAAAGGCCGCGGAATTCGTCGAGGATATTGCCCATGCGCTGGTCGACGTCTGCGCGGACGTCGAGGAGGGTCTCCCGGGTCTCTCGGGGGCGGTCCAGGTAGGCCATGGTCACCGAACGCTCATCCATGACCGCGGTCAGTGCCAGGGCCGAGGGGAGAAGGAGACGGTCGTTGGCCTGGACGTAGGCGTACTGCACCACCGTCCCGTAGGCCAGGTAGACGCTACCGATCAACCACAGGACGACCAACGCCGAGACCGGAGCGAGGACAATTCTGCGGAGGCGGGTCTTGATCAGGGGAGCCCGCTTCTTCTTGGCTGCCTGCACTGCTCTCCTAGAGGACCGGGGCCGCTGAGCACACATGGGGAAAAGGCCGACGGATACTGTGACAGCGATGACGGCCGGAGCCGAGGGCCACCCCCTGTGCGAGAGAGGGCGGCGCGGTGTGCTGAAGCGCGTAAGCGGTCAAAGGGTAAGGAAACCAGCAAGGATCGTACCGCGTTCGGCTAACTCCATGGTGATCATTCCGGACGAAAACCGAAGAACCGGATGAGATGCCATTGCGGTGGGATCTTAGAGCCGAGCCGTCGGCGCGGTTATCCCCAGGTGAGGAAACCGAGGAAACAGCCGATCAGAAGAATGCCTGAGGCCACGGTCAGGAAAAGTGTGCGGGGCCACAGGCTCAACCACGGGGCAGCGACGACTCGAGCCCGCTGCGGGTTATCCGGATCGTAGGAGACGGTGACGGGATCACCGTAGCGGGCAGCCGACCAGGAGGAGTTGTCGTGCAGAGCCAGGACCTCCTCCCCTTCTTCGGTGCGGAACCGCACGATCATCCGCGAGGTGCTGTTGGTTTCGGCATAGCCGACGATCGTGCCTTCGGCTCGCTCGCCGCGTCGCCCCAGCAGCCACGCGGCGACGATGTCCCGTACCAGCCACACGAGGGAGCACAGGCCGATTCCGATAGGCAGGAGAGGGTAGTAGCGATCCATCGATCGTGGTCCGAAAGCTCGGTCGGATGGCTATGGGCTGCGGTCAGTTCGCCGGCGCCTGCGGGGTGCGCGGAGGCTCCGGCCCCAAGATCTCCGTGACCATGCTCTCACCAATGTCCACGCCGTAGCCGATGTTTTCCAAATCGGTAGCAAGCCGGTCCAGGGCGGCCACATCGGGAGCGGCCCCAGGGGAGGCCGTAGCCAAGAATCGGGGGACCGCGGCCTCCAAGTCCCGGGTCGCCGCGTACATGCGGCGCCGTATCTCGGCGTGGCGGGACTCCACATAGCGTGCCCGTCCCCGGGAGTGCGGATGCTGTGCCAGGTTGTGGACCAGCGCGGACAGCTCCTGGCTGCGGCGGACGAGGTGGTCAATGGACGCGGCGATCTCACCGGCCCGCCAGACGATGCGGGAAACCCGGTCCCCCAGCGGCCCTTCCAGGAACGGTGCGGCCACGTCCTGCAGGGAGGCGGCGGCCGCGTGCGCGCGGCGGGCGCAGCCGGCGTCGACCGCCACCGGGTCGGCGGGCAGCTCCGTCTCGGACGGGGCGGTGGGGAACAGGAAGCCGAACACGAGCACCGCGGTCAACCAGATGATCACGGCGATCACGAAGGCTGCCCAGACGGGGAGGGTCACCGCCCAGGCCAGCCCGCCCGCCACCGCGCCGCACAGGAGGCACCACGGGTTGGCGAACTTCCGTAGCTGCATTCTCTGTTCCCCTCCGAATCCCGCCGCTAGAAGTTGGAGATCACTGCTTCGAACACCTCGTCGATGCTCTGGGGGTCGGAGGCGTCGTAGGCCGCGGCGTTGGTAGCTTCCGCGATCTGAGTCATCGTCTTCAGGTCCGCGTCCTCGCCGTAGCTGATGGTGAAGATCCGCACCCCCTGCTGCCCGGGTTCCGGGGTGATGCTGTCGAGGAGCTTCTCCAGGCTGATGCCGTTGAGATCTTCGTTCTTCCCGTCGGTGAGGAACACAACCGCGTTGATGGCGTCCGGCCGGCTGTGCTCGGCGACGAGCGTGTGCGCGGCCAGCGCGGTGTCGTAGAGGCCGGTACCGCCCCCTGGCGGCAGGTTGGAGATCCGCTCCGCGAGCTCCTCCCGGCGGGGTGTCCCGTTGACCGAGGCGCCGAGCGGGCCGAGGGGCACGAGCTCCCGCCAGTCCTGCCCGTTGTCCTCCAGGTCGGTGCTGAACATCCACAGCCCCACGCGGTCGCTGTCAGAGAACTCGTCGAGGGACGTGATAGCGGCCTCCTTGGCGAGCTCCAGGCGGGTGCTTCCCGTGCCCGGGACCGATTCCTGCATCGAGCCGGACGTGTCGATGACGAGGAGGACGTTGGCGGGCTTGCGGAGCTCAGCCCAGTTCTCCAGCATCGCGTTGAGCACGTTCGCCGACGGCAGGGAGAGCTCGACCGGCTCTGCGGGCAGCACCCCGTTCTCCTCGGTCAACAGGTCCCCGGTGCGCCCGTCGTGCCCCCGGAACGCGTTGTCCAGGAACACCTGCTGCGCCTCGTCGCTGAGGAGGTAGTCCAGGAAAGCCGCCGCAGCGGCGCGCTTCGGCTCGTCCGCCCAGTCCAGGACCACGTAGGGGTGGTCCGACATCAGGGTGCCCTCTTTGGGGTAGACCGCGACGAGCGGCACGTTCGGCGGTTCGGCGTCTTCCGCGGTTGCCGGGTCGCCGCTGGGGTTGCCCTGGTTGTAGTGCACCACCGACATCTCCTCCACCGCCACCGCGGAGACGTAGGTGAGCCCTTGCCCTTCCGCGTCGGCGCGGCGCAGGTTGGCCAGGAACGTCATGGTGATGTCGCCGTAGTGGACGATGGAGCGCTCCACAGCGCTGACGAACGCGCGGGTCTGGCTGGAGTTGATGTCGTCGACGGTGAGGTCGGAGGCCATACCCGTGCCCGCGAAGTAGGTGCCGACGGTGGCGTTGAGCCCGGACGTGGAGTAGTTGGGGTTGGTCTTGCCCATGCGGAACTCGCCCCACTCGGGGTGGCCGACCGATCCCCATCCTGCTTCGCTGTCCGCAAGGTCGTGCAGGTCTACCCAGCCGAGCTCCTTGTCCGGCCAGCCGAGCGCTTCAGCCATCGGCCGGGGCATGGCGATGACGAGGGGGGAGTTGGCGATCGAGGGGGTCTCTTCCGGGATGAGTGAGGCGCGGTCCTGTTCGGTGACCCGCTGCCGGGTGATCTCCACCCAGCCGGAGCTTGCCGGCGACCACACATCGGGGCGGGGGCCGTACTCCTCTTCGTCCCATTCCCCGGCGGCGAGGGCGTCCATGGTCATCCCGGAAGACTGTTCGACGATGGAGACTTCCACGCAGCCTTCGTCGATCCGGGTGCCGCTGTAGTCCTCGGCGAGCTGCCGCATCACCCCGGCTTTCTCCGGTGAGGACGCCACGGTCAGGGAGATGGCGTCCCCAAGGCATCCGAACTGGGCGAGCGAGGGCAGTTTCGCTCCGGTCGCCACCCACCGCACAAGGGCGATGACGAGGACCGCGACAACGGCGACGATGAGAAAGGGAAGGAACCGTCGATGCCGTGGTGGAGAAGAAGCCTGGTAGACCACTGAATCCCGTCCTTGGTGCCGCTCCGCAGGTGTCCCCCGAGATGTAAGCCCCCGATGCTTTAGAGGCAGCGTAGGCAGAACAGGTTGCACCAAGGACAAAAAAGTATTTTTGTAATGAAAGTGCCGTTTGTCGGATTTGGGGCGGTGATGTGGTGCAGCCCCTGAGCACCCAGGAGCCGCACCCCAGCCCTGGTCACCAGCCGTGCAGCACCGGCTTGCCCTCGTTGTACCCGGCGACGCTCTGGACTCCGATCACCGCGCGCTCGTGGAACTCCGCCAAGTTCGCCGCGCCAGCGTAGGTCATCGCGCTGCGTACCCCCGCCACGATCATGTCGATCAGGTCTTCGACGCTGGGGCGCTCCGGGTCCAGGTACATCCGCCCAGAAGAGATGCCCTCCTCGAACAGGGCTTTACGCGCCCGCTCGAACGGCGAATCGTCCGCGGTGCGCAGCCGGACCGCGCGGGCCGAGGCCATGCCGAAGCTCTCCTTGTACAACCGTCCCTCCGAGTCCCGCAGCACATCCCCGGGAGACTCGTAGGTCCCGGCGAACCAGGAGCCGATCATCACATTGCTCGCCCCGGCGGCCAGCGCGAGCGCCACGTCACGCGGGTGCCGGATCCCCCCGTCAGCCCAGACCCACTTGCCGAGTTCCCGGGCGGCGGCAGCGCACTCCACCACGGCGGAGAACTGGGGACGGCCCACCCCCGTCATCATGCGGGTGGTGCACATCGCCCCCGGCCCCACCCCGACTTTGACGATGTCGGCGCCGGCCTCGACGAGGTCGCGCACCCCTTCAGCGGTCACCACGTTGCCCGCCACCACCGGCACCTGCGGGTCCAGGGCCCGCACCTGGCGGAGCACCTCGAGCATCTTCTCCTGGTGGCCGTGCGCAGTGTCCACAACCAGGGTGTCCACCCCGGCCTCCAGGAGTTTCGCTGCCCGGCCCGCCACATCGCCGTTGATGCCCACGGCGGCGGCGACACGCAGCCGTCCTTGCGCGTCCACGGCGGGCCGGTAGAGGGTGGCGCGGAGCGCCCCGGTGCGGGTCAGCACCCCGACCAGAGCCCCGTTGCTGTCGACCACGGGGGCCAGGCGGTGCCGGGAGTCGTGCAGGATGGCGAACGCCTCCTGCGGGTCGGTGCCCGCGGCGAGGGTGAGCAACTCGGTGGACATCACCTCGTGCAACTGGGTGAAGCGGTCCACCCCCACACAGTCCGCCTCGGTGACGACACCGATGGGACGGCGTTCCTCGTCGACGACGATGACCGCGTTGTGCGCCCGCTTAGGCAAGAGGTTGAGCGCGTGGCCGACCGTCTCCGTCGGCGCCAGAGTGATCGGCGTATCGTGCACCAGATCACGGGTTTTTGTCCACTGGATCACATCCGCTACCACATCGGTAGGGATGTCCTGGGGTAGGACGACCAGACCACCGCGGCGTGCCACGGTTTCGGCCATGCGGCGACCGGCAACCGCTGTCATGTTCGCCACTACGATAGGAATAGTCGTACCTGTACCATCATGCGATGTCAGGTCAACGTTCATCCGGGAACCTACAGATGAACGTTGGGGAACCATGAACACATCGCCGTAGGTCAGGTCGTGGGTGGGCACCTGGTCGTTGAGAAAGCGCACGTCCACCTCGATTTCGATGTTGGGCGGCCTTGGTGAAAGACGCGACCCTGTTCCCACGTCACGCCTCTCACTTTTTTCAGATTATGGTTCGCCAACCGTCATCCCGGCAGAGCGGTGACCATCGGATCTCCCGTCCCACCACTCCGCCCGGGAAAACGTGTCCTCGCATTCTCCGGGGGCGTCCACCCGATGTGGAGTCTCTCCACCCCGTTACAGGAGTAACACAAGACGATGACAGCCTTCACGCTTGCTGAAATCCAGGAGCGCACGTACAAGAAACGTGATGCCTGGTGGACGGTGTTCCTGGTCGATCCGCTCGCCGGACGGCTGGTCGTCTGGACTGCCAACCACACCTCCATCACCCCTAACCAGCTCACCTTCGGAGCCGGACTCCTGGGTTTGGGGGCGGCGGCGTGCTTCACTCAGGCGACATGGCCCTGGCTGGTGGCTGGAGCGCTGCTGTTCCACCTCAGCTTCGTGCTCGACTGCATGGACGGCAAGATCGCGCGCCTCAAAGGCACCGGTACGGTGTTCGGGGCCTGGGTCGACTTCGTCTTCGACCGCATCCGGTTCTTCGCCTGCATGATGGCCCTGCTCCTCGGCCAGTGGGTCCACACCGGAGAGATCGCCTACCTGCTGCTCGCGCCGCTGCTCACCTTCTTCGACCTGCTGCGCTACCTCAACGGCACGCAGATCGCCAAGACCCGGCGCACCATGCGGCGGCGGTTGAACGCGCTGCTCGGCCAGCAGAACGACCAGCCTGAGCAGAGCGAGAACGAGCCGGGGGCCGCCGAAGACGCGGAGAGCACTGAGACCGAGACGACCGTCTTCCCCCAGCACCAGCAGCCCAAGGACGACAAAAAAGAGGGCGTGGTCTCCTCGATGGCGCCCGTGTTCACGAGGTTCAGCACCTACCAGCGCCTGCGGGAAGCGCTGCTGCGCCACCGGGTCCGTCCGCACCTGTTCAGCGGGATCGAATTCGAGATGTTCGTGTGCATCGTGGCACCTTTGACCGCTCTCGTCTCGCTGTTCACCCCGTGGCCGCACTTCATCATTCCCGTCTCTGTCTTCGCTGGCGCCGCGCTGATGCTCTTCGAGGCCGTGCTGGTGGTCAAGCTGTGGCTGGACACCCGGGTCTTCGAAGCCGGCATCCGGCAGCTGACCGCTGCTGCCGAGGCCGAGGCCAACGCCGCCGCCAGCTGACCCCGACAGGTTTCCTGGTCCGGAAGGGCCCTCACCGGCCTCTCCGGACCGTTGAGCCGCTGGACCGCTCCACCGCACGGGAGCGCTCCGCAGCAGACGGCCGCAAGAGCCACGAGGCGTCCGGTTCGACGAGCGGGCGCACCACCGCCCTGACCCACGGCAGGCAGAGGACAAAGGCCAGCGCCAGCCCTGGGCCGGTATTGACCGCCATCCCAGAGCCCTGTCGGCCAGCTCATCCCGGCCGAAGGGCCAGCGTCAGGGCGAGAGCCGCCAGCATGCAGCCGGACCGGCTCAGCAGTCCGAGCCCCAACGGGTCGATACCGCGGTCGACCAGGCTCGACCGCCAGGAGAACCACGCACAGTCCACGTAGTGCGCCGCAGGCACGGCCGCCACCAGCGAGACGACGACCGTGAGCGCGGACAAGTGCCTCGGCTGCAGCAGGGCGAGCACGAAGAACGGCAGCAGACTCAGCATCCGCCCCAGGCCAAGTACGTCCCCCAACTCCGCGAAGCCACGGCGACAGAGACCCCTACCGCTGTGGTGAGCGGCCACCGCAGCCGCTGCCCCGCGGGAACACGCAACCGCCAGCCAGACAGGGCCACCAGGAACCGCAGGGGCCACGCCGGCTCCAGTGGGCCGTCGGAAATCTCGGGCCCACCACGAGCGCCCAAAGCACGTGCCCTCCCAGAAGATCAGGTAGGGGAAGCCAGCCCGAGCACCAGTTTTTCCACTCGCCGCGGAGAAGCGTCGAACCGCTGCGGCAGGTAGCCGCTGATCAGGATGGACGCGGGCCTGCAGAACGCGTAGACCCGCGTGGAGACCGCGTTCACCAAGGGGTTCCCCAGATCGGATCGATCGCGGGGCCGAACACCATCAAAGCGACGAGGGGGAATTTCGCATTCTCCAACCGGGAATCGCGTTGCTGGCGTGCTGCGGCAGGTACGGCAGTCGTAGGAAAGAAGGGCGTTGGGACCACACGCTCTCCGAGAGAACGATCACCAACGGAGGCTGCGGGAGAAAGCGGTTCGACAGCACAGCACTTGTTGTGACAGACAGTAATCCCGAGAGAATTCTGGGAGAAGGATAAGAGGACTCTCAGGAAAGCCCGGCGAGAAAAGCTGGAGAGATGGGCTGCTGGGACACGGTCTTCCCCACCCGGCTCCCCTCGACTCCAGGAGCGGAGCACCGGAGCGCGCACGTCCGCCGGCCCGGGAAGCGTGTTGAGATTCCCGACGTGGGCGGCAACAATCGTTGCGGGTCGCGTGCGTTCCGCCGGGCCCGACCACGGTCCGTTCCATCGAACCGACATAACGAAGGCGGTGGCAAGTAGTGCCGCAGGCGGTCGATCCACGACGTGTCACGGAACACGGCAGCGAGGTCATGCGACTCGTCGACGAGATTTTCCCCCTCGTCGAGGGTTTCTACGTTGACCTGCACCGAAACCCTGAATTGTCGCATCAGGAGCACCGCACCTCCCAAGCCGTGGCCGAATGGCTGTCCCGGGCGGGGTACGAAGTCACGACCGGGATCGGCGGTACCGGGGTCGTCGGGATCCTCCGCAACGGTGAAGGACCGACCGTGCTGCTCCGCTGCGCTATGGACGCCCTGCCCCTCGCAGAGCAGACCGGTCTGCCCTACGCCAGTACCGCCCGCGGGACGACGGCCGACGGCCAAGAAACGCCGATCATGCACGCCGCCGGCCACGACGCGCACACCGCCTGCCTGGTCGGGACAGCAGACCTGCTGTCCAGTTCACGGAAACACTGGAGCGGCACCCTGATGGTCGTCGCACAGCCCGGCCAGGAGACCCTGGACGGCGCCGAGGCCATGCTCGCTGACGGTCTCTACGAACGCTTCGGGCGCCCCGACATCGTCCTCACCCAGCGGGTCGGCCCCCAACCCGCCGGAATGATCGCCCACCGGGCCGGGGTCATCCTCGGCATGTCCACCACCGTGGGAGTGCGGATCTTCGGCAGCCCGGGCCACGGCGGATTCCAGCCGCAGACCGGTGTCGACCCCGTGGTCATCGCCGCATCCATCATCACACGCCTGCAGACCATCGTCGCGCGCGAAGTCAACCCCAGTGAGATGGCGGTCCTCACCACGGGAGTGGTGCGCGCCGGAACCAAAGCCGACCTCGTCCCCGACGAGGCGTACCTGGAAATCAACACGCGCTGCCTCAACGAGCGGGTAGCCGACCGGATTTACGCGGCCATCGAACGCGTAGTCAAAGCCGAAGCCGCTGCCTCGGCAGCCCCCCGCGAACCCGAGGTCACCGAGATCCGCAGGACCAGCCTGATCCGCAACCACGCGCAGCACACCCGCGCGGTGTCCTCCGCCCACCGGGCCTACTTCGGCGACGCCTATGTGATCGACCTGCCGGAACCTTTCGCGGTTGGCGACGACTTCGGTGCGTTCGGGCTCCCTGATGACCCTGAACCCGTGCCATACGTCATGTGGCTCCTCGGCTCCACCCCGCACGACGTGTGGTCCGCCGCCCCCGGAGCCACCCCCTTCGACAAACTCGCGTCAGTGCCGGGCTCCCACTCCTCCCAATTCGCCCCCGATCGCGAAGCCACCCTGCGCGCCGGAATCGCCGCACTCACGATCGGTGCCCTCACCTATCTGGGCCGCACCTCTGGACCGGGACGGGCCACCTCCGGCCTGGCGCAGATCGCCAGTTCCCGGATCACGGAGGCGATGATGAGGGGGAGTCGACGCAGAGCGCGGACATGGAGGCGCTGCTCGCGGACGATGATGAGGGGGAGTCGACGCAGAGCGCGGACATGGAGGCGCTGCTCGCGGACGATGATGAGGGGGAGTCGACGCAGAGCGCGGACATGGAAGCGCTGCTCGCCGACGATGAAGGGGAGACCACGCAACGGGCCAACATGGCGGAACTCCTGAACGATCCTCCCCCGCCCCCACGAGGCCCCACGCAGGGACCCCAGACCGGCCCCGCACCTTCCTTCCGCCCGCCCTCCGGTCCCCCGCTCGCCGCTCCGCCCCCCATGGGGCCGCCGGTTGATGCCCCGCCCCCGCCGGAGACCCCGCCCCACTCAGACGAACCTCCGTACCGCTACTGACCCCGGGTGGTGCGCCTCCTGACCAGCGAGGCCACCACCACGCACACCTGGTCGACCATCGGGGGCGACCCCGCAGAGCGGACGGACGCACATGACACCCTGGGGCCGGGAGGGCCGACGGCTGGACCGGTCGCTACGCCATCCACAGGAGAACCGTCTGCTGTGGATCTGTGTGGCTGTCACCACACTCACGGTCATCGGCACTTTTGACCGGGCCATCACCGAACACAGCACCCAGCCGCTGCTGGTGCTCCTCGTCCCGGCCCTCGTGTTCTTCACCCGCGGACAGTTGTACGCCCGGCAGCGCGTCAACGGTGTCCGTATCACCGAACACCAATTCCCGGAAATCCACCAGATCGTGCTCGACGCCGCCCGCGCCTTCGGGCTGCCGCATCCCCCGGACGCCTACCTTGTCGCCGGCCACGGCCAGATCAACGCCTTTGCCTCCGGGCACGGGTTCCGCCGCTATGTGGCGATCACCAGCGACCTGTTCGAAATCGGGGTCCGCAACGGGGACCTCGCGGCACTCCGCTTCGTCATCGGACACGAAGTCGGGCACATCGCCGCAGGCCACGCCTCCTTCTGGCGGCAGTTCGGCATCTCCATCGCCAACCTCATCCCCGGACTCGGCAGCTCGCTGAGCCGGGCCCAGGAATACACCGCCGACAACCACGCCTACCGTTTCTGCCCCGAAGGCGTTCACGGTCTGTGCGTCCTAGCCGCAGGCAAATACCTGTACCCCCGGGTGGACTTCGCCGCCATCGCCGACCGGGCCCGCACCGACCAAGGATTCTTCGTGATGCTGGTGAACCTGCTGGCCACCCATCCGATCAACACGTGGCGTTTTGCTGCGCTCCGCGACCGCAGCAAGCCGGGACGGGTCTTCTGACACCCGCACGCCGTACCGCGGTGCCTTCCCCCGCCTTCCCCGCCCCCTCCGGCACGATGGAGCCATGACCTATCCCGTGCGCGACCGCGACGCCCAGCACCCCCGGCAGGCACGCCGCTGGCTCACCACCCCCGACGGGGTCCGAATCGACTCGGTGCTGCTCCGCGGCACCCGCACCCGGACCAGCGCCGTCGTACTCGCCAACGGTTTCACGGGAACATGGCGCAGCCCGCACACGAGAGCGATCGCCGCCCGCCTGCTGGCCGTAGGGGACGTCCTGCTCTTCGACTTCCGCGGCCACCACGCCTCCACCGGATTCTCCACTGTCGGAGACCGGGAGGTCATCGACCTGCAGACCGCCGTGGACCATCTCCGCGCCCAGGGGTACACCCAGATCGCGACTCTGGGGTTCTCCATGGGGGCGGCCGTCGCGGTCCGCCACGCCGGCCTTTTCGGCGGCGTCAACGCCGTGGTGGCGGTCAGCGGCCCCAGCCGCTGGTTCTACCAGGGCACGACGCGGATGCGGCTGCTCACCTTCGGAGTGACCCGCCCGGCAGGCCGGCTTCTGCTCCGCCTGACCCGCAACGTCAGGGTCCTCGACCGCCCATGGGACCCGGTCCCCCTGGACCCGACGGAACTGGCCGGGGCCGTAGCCCCCGCCGGACTACTCGTCGTCCACGGCGACGCCGACCCCTACTTTCCGGTCGAGCACGCTCGGCGGATCCACGAGGCGGCACAAGACCCCAGGGAACTGTGGATTGAACCGGGAATGGGGCATGCCGAACGGGCCGTGGCCGTCCGACCGGATCTCGTCGACCGCCTCGCCTCCTGGCTCAGCCTGTACCTGGCTGCCACGCTGTGAACCGCGGCCGCGGACACCCCTGCGGCGGAGCCGCGGAGGAAAGCGCGGTCACCACGACGAGATGTGCACGTGGTCGTAGTGGTTCTGGGTGATGCTTCCCCGGTCCGCCATCGGCTTCCACCCGGCGCCCGGGTTCCGGGAGTCCCAGATCTTCTGCTCCCAGATCACATACATGACCCCGAGCCGGTCGGCGTTGGCCTTGGCGTATTCGGCGATCTGCCAGCCCAGCTCCCGGTTGGCCGCAGAAGGCATCGCACCCCCCGCGCTCATCATGAAGTCGCAGGCACGCCCCGAACCGTGCTCTCCGGGGTCGCCGGGGCGCAGGCACCCCACCGGGTAGGGGGCGCCGAACTTCCGGATGATCTCGTCTCGGATCGCCGCCATCCGCGGGGTAGCACCGTCGAAGCCCCAGCCGCGGGCGCTCTCGGGAATGCTGCCGGTTCCGGTGGTGACCGGCACCTGTTCCGACTCGTACTCCTCGATCTTGGCGAGCACTTCGTCGCGTTGCGCTTCAAGCTCCTCAACGAGCTCTTCGGCTTCTGCCAGTTTCGCTTCGGCCTCCTCCTTGGCCTGCTCCGCCTCCTCCTTCAGCTCGGACAGGTGGGACACCCGCTCCCCGTTGATATGGGAGACCTGGGTGATCAGAGCCACGTCGGAGAGCACCTCGTCGGGGGAGCGGCTCACCATGACCTCGATGACGGGGTCGAACCCGCTGCTCTTGTACTGGCTGGCCGCGATCAGCGCCACATCGTCGCGCGCGGCCTCCAGCTTCTCTTCGATCTCTTCGAGCTCCTCGGTGGCCCGCTCCACCTCTTCCTTGGCGCTGGTGTACTGGACGAGCTCAGCGTCGTACTCCTCCTCCAGCGCCGCGATGCGCTCGTTCAGCTCCTCCAGGGACGGCTCGTCGGGGTCAGCGTGGGCCGTGGAGGAGGACAAGGCTAGGAAGAGCGCCGCAGCGGAGGAGAGGAGGACAGCGCTGCGGCGGCGGATGGACACAGTGGAAGGATCGACGGATTTGCTCACTTGACTAGCTCCATGGGAGGGACCTGTGGCCGTACCACAGAAGTGAGGCGGGGGTCACCCGGGCCACGTGGTGCTGGAGCAGACCTTATGAGATCTTCTCGTGATCTGACTAGTCGATACCGCTCGTTAATCGGAAGAGAGGTACAGATCAGAACTTTCCGCCAAAAGCAGACGGAAGGGAGGGGGTGGACGGCGGCGTCTCCCGAGCGCCCAGGAACCACGGGGAACGGCGGATCTCCCGCATAGCGGCACGGCGCGTCTCGGGAGGCAGCCGGTCCAGGTAGAGCTTCCCCGCCAAGTGATCAGTCTCATGCTGCAGGCAGCGCGCCATCACCCCGGTGCCTGCCACGACCACCGGCTCGTTGCGGAGGTCCACTCCTTTGACGACGGCCCGACGGGCCCGCGGGGTCGGATACCACAGTCCGGGCACGGACAGGCAGCCTTCATTGCCGTCCTCCTGGATCTCCTCGGACAGCTCCACGATCTCCGGGTTGATGACATAGCCGATCTGGCCGTCCACGCGGTAGCTGAACGCCCGCAGCCCCACCCCGATCTGGGGGGCGGCGACCCCGGCCCGGCCAGGGGCGTCCACCGTGTCCATCAGGTCGCGGATCAGAGCCTCAGTGTGCCGGTTGAACGTGGTGATCGGGGCGGCGGGTGTCGACAGCACCGGGTCCCCGAAGAGGACGATGGGGCGCTTGGTCATGCCCCCAGAGTAGAGCCTTGCCCGCAGGGCTTTTGACCTTCCAGGGAGGCGCAGAGAAGAGGGAACCGCTCTGACGCGGGCTCAGGCCGGCTGCAGCGAGAGCGCGTCGTCCACCACCATTTCGATGTAGTCGAGCGCTGCCCGGCGCCGCTCCAACGCGCTCCGGTAGAGCGACGGCAGCGTGGAGTTGCGGCGGATCCGCAGGCACTCGTTGACGATGCGCTCCCAGCGCTCCGGGAAGGCGTGCAGGGCGTAGAAACCCGCCCCCGACTTGGAGGTGACTTCCCCGGTGCGCAGGGTGAAGTGGAGGCGGCTGACGCTGAGCACACTCCACGAGGGCACTAGGGAACCCAGCACTGCCAGGCCGCGCGGGGTGATGAGGCGGCCTGCTTTGGCACGCCACCGTCGCCACTGCTCTTCGAGGTTGCCGAACGACCACGTCCGCAGCATGGTCGGTTCGTCCCAGATGTCCACGTGGTCCGGGTGCGGGCCGCGGACGGCAATCCCACGCTCGGCCAGTACCCGCCAGGTGACCGGGTTGACCTCGGCGCTGGCGCGCAACCGCAGCCGTCCGGCGAGGACGGAAGCCACCGGGCCGCACTGCTGCGGGTTGGTAGCGAGGTCCTCCCAGGTGACATAGATGCCGTTGAAGTGGGGACGGGGAAAACTGCTGCGGATCCGGGCATGCGTCCGCCGGAGCGCGTCGTGCTGGGCGGCAGTGAGCCGCTCTGTAGTGACCACGACAAAGTTGATGTCGCTGGTGTGTGGACGGAAGTCTCCCAACGCCACGGATCCGGTCAGGTAGAGGCCTTCCACGAGACCTGGGAGCTCATTGTCGACGTCCCGCAGGAACGCCTCAGCCACGGTTCGTACCAGCGGGTGGACAGCCATCAGTCACTACTCCAGTCCAGTTGTTCCGGTCGGGCCGTGACACCGGACGGAGTGCGCACACTCCGGCGGGGGGTATCCGCGGCGCCCGCCCGTCCGGGACGCAGACGGTATCGAAAGCCTGCATTTCCCGGTTTAAGGGTCGATATTCGTGCTTCAAGGGCGGGAGTGTCCACCGCGGCTTGCGACCGCCCCGGTGGAGGTTCGTCCTGCCATGCCGACACGCCGGGAGGCCGCTGCCGGGGCGGCCCTGGGACGGCCTCGAGCGCACAGTGCGCGGGGCAGCCGCGCCCTCCGGTGTATCGGACAGGTCCATAGTCGCATGGGAGGCCGTGGTCCGGCATCCGAGACCGGCTGATACGGCATGCCCCGCAGAGCACTTCGGCAAACGGCGGTGGCGGTGCGGCGCCCCGCGCGGGTCACTGCTCCGCCAGCGCGGCTTCGGCAGCGGCGAGAAGCGCGGCCGCGCGGATGCCCCAGTCGGGGGCACCGCGGCGGAACGGAACGGTCGCCTGGTGCAGGAGCGCGGCAGCCGTCACGGCACCCAGGTCGCGGTGGACGTGCGCGGCCAGCGGCGGGGGAAGCGCGTCCAGGTAGCCCGCTAGGAGCGGTTCGGGCGGGATGACCGGGCGGCCAGGGCGCGGCTGGGCTGCAGCACAGGATGCGGCATACCAGGCCAGGTCGACGGCGGGATGGCCGCGGTGCGCCTCCGTCAAGTCCACGAACGCCGGACCGTGCTCGCCCACGATGATGCGCGTCGGTGCCAGACGGCCGTGGACGAACACCGAAGGCGTCTCGGTACGGGCGAGGGTGGCGCTGACGTCCTGCGCCACGGCCGCGGCGCGGGACGCCAGGCGGGGGAGGAGCGCGGAGAGGTCTGCAGCGGCGCAGGACAGTGCGGTGTCCAGATCGCGGCGGGGGAGTTCCCGCGGTGGCGGCGCCGCATGCAGGCGGGCAAGCAGCCGACCAGCCTGGGCCAGGGCCTCTTCCTGAGCCGATGCTGCAAGGCGGTTCACGGGTGTTCCGGGGAGCCACTCGGTGACCACCAGCCCGTACCGGCTCACTTTGACCAGCCCGGGCACGGGGATTCCGGCAAGCGCCGGGCCGAGGTAGCAGGCCGCGTTCACCCCAGCGGAGCGGGCATGGAGCACGAGTCGTGGAGCGCCTGAAGCGTCGCTGGTCTGCCCGGTCCAGTGGTGTCCGGCCAGGTAGGAGCGAGTGCGCGGCGACAGTTCAGCAAGCCCGGTCGAGCGGTGCGGTTCGTCGACGAGCCACCGCAGGGCGGGCAGGGCACGGTCGTCCGCGGGCGGTCCCAGCACGATGCCGAGGTCGGGGCTGGAACAGAGTCCATGCAGCCTTGGGGCGGCGAGGGCGCGCAGACCAGCACTCCGCGCAGCGGGGGGATGCCACCGGCGGGCATAGTCGAGCTCCGCGGCGAGCTCGGCCGCGGCGTCCGGGGGGAAAGCCCGGGCAAAGGCGTACTGCGGGCCGTCTGCAGAGTGCAGGACCAGGGTGGCGGTAAAGCTGGTGCCGCGGCGGTAGCGGCCGCGCACCACGGTGATGCGGGACGGTCGTTCCTGGCTTTCGGGGAGCAGTGTGTCGAGGAGTGCTGCGGCCGCGTCCCCGGTGAGGAGCGAGCGGAGCCCGGGGAGCCGGGGATCGGTACGGATGAGTTCCTCGTCAGCGCTGGGGAATGTGCTTCCTTGCGGCACCGCCACCTCCATGGCGATCCAGACAGGCGGCGAACCGGTCCGCAATTCGCCTGTTAGAACACGTTCTTTTCAATTTTCTCATTCTGCTCTGCTGGCGGGGAGAAGCCGCTTGGGAAATTATGTTAAGGCGGGTTCGGAACTGGGTATTTCTTGAACACCGCGCCCTCCGAATGGACCGGACGCCCCCCAATGAATCTCCTGGAAGGCTGACTCTTGACCGGAATCCGCTACCCCGAGAACTCCGCGGGTCCGCACCGCCCATGCGCTGCAGAGCGACATCCTAAGTGATAGGCGCAACATTGTTGTGATATGGAGAAGAAAATTCCCTTCGATTATCCTCTGTAGTGCGTGGCTACCGGTAGTGGTCCACGGAGGGGTAATCCTCCAGTGTTCCTCCCGGAGTCAACCAGCTTGGTCTTTGTTCTGACTTCGGTCGGGTGGGCGACTATTGGGCGCTGTTAGCTCACGTGTAACACAGATTCATTCGTGTGAAACCCGTGCTTATTAGGCTCCGGGGTTAACAGGCAGGGTTCTCGGGTCTTTTGGAGGCAGTGGTTATGGTCCCGACTATGGTTCTCGTGGCGGACGGAACACGTGACGCCCGGCGCCGAGACGCCCTGCATGGCCTGGCCGAAGCGGTGTCCGACCGCCGAGAGGTCCCGGTATGCACGGCGTTCGGCACCCGAGCTGAACTCCGCGACATCGTGCAGTCCACGGCGGGACCGCTCGTAGTCGTCCCGGCGTTCCTCGCGGGCAGCGATACCGCGAGCACTGAACTGCTGGCCGGGCTCGACCTGGGTGGCCGCTTCGACGCCTGCATGACGGCCCCGCTGGGAGCGGTGCCCTCGATCGTCGGGCAGCTCATCGCTCGGCTCCACGCCGCCGACTGGCGTCCCGGGGACGGCATCGTCCTCGCTGTGGACGGCGGATTGGAGCTGTCCAACGACACGGAGCACCGCCAGGTCCTCGACGTGGCGCGAATGCTGAGCCGTCGGCTGCAGACCCCGGTTCAGATCGGCTACCTGCGGGAATGGGCTCCTTCCGTGACCGACGCGGTGGCTCGCCTGCGCCGCAACGGGCACGAGAGGGTGGCTGTGGCCGCCTGGCAGCTCGTGGACGGGGCAGAGCTGGCCGAACTCCAGGACAGCGGTGCCACCACTGTCACCGCCCCGCTCGGCCCTTCACCCGTCGTGGTCGAAACACTGCTGGCCCAGCACCGGGCCGCCACCGCACGGCTGGCAGCGTGACGAGCAGAACGGAAAGCCTGGAGGGGAACTCCACGAACCGGAAGTCTCCATCCAGCACGGTCCTGGCCGACCGCACCGGCGTCGGCCAGGACCGTCCGAGCAGGAAGAGTCAGGGGGCTGATCCGCATATCTGCATCTCCCGGCCCCGCACGGGCCGCGGCTGGCGAAACACGTCGTAAGACGGGTGCTCCTTCCCGCTGTGAATACGCCGAAAGAATCCGGGCCGCGGCTGGGCGGCGCCGCAAAGAAAGGAAAATCCCGCGGCAGCGCGGAGGAGTGAGACGGTATCCAAGCTCCGCAACCGGCGGCGGGACACGGCGATCCGCGAGCCCTCTGGGGCGCTATGGAACGGAGAGCCGAGGCGGAATACCCCGATTCGGTGAGAGAGCGCCGCGGATTCGGCTGCCAAGCGCCGCTAATACCCGGGATGAAGCCAGCCGACAAATCCTTGACAGTTCAGTATCGACGCGGTGGCTCTCTGTTTGGGAAGCCGTCGCCTCGACGTTCTCCTTGCGTAGAGAAAACAACCGGTTACCCGATCCGGCCCCGAGTCCACTGACCGGGGACTGCTTTTCCCCGCGGAACCGATCAGAAACACACGCCCCTCCCGGCATGCGGACGCAGTGCGCCGCAGAATACAGAGGAAAGAGGAGTGACAGGGGCGTAAGGGGGAAGCACGGATAGAGGAAACCGATCTTCTGAGGGTGGTTCCCATGAATAATGTCGTTACGCAGCCCATCGATGACAAACAACAAGAGCGCTTGGTGCGACGTTTCGGGGCCGGGGCGCTGCACTGGCTGGACGGGCTTCCCCGCCTTGTCACCGAGCTCATGGACGAGTGGGGCTGCACGGTGGAAGGACGCGGACCGCACGGACAGACATCGGTCGTCTTCCGGTGCCGCCGCGCCGACGGGACCCCAGCGATCCTCAAGATCAGCCCTGATCCAGCGCTGATCGGTGCCGAGGGGCGCGTCCTTGCCTTGTGGGCGTCCACCGACCGGGTGCCGAAGGTCTATGCGGTGGACACGGAACGCGGCGGAATCCTCTTGGAAGCGATCGAACCGGGGTTCACTATTGCCGAGCTCGGCACGGTCCCCCCGATGGAACAGATCAGCTCCCTCATCACCGAGCTGCACTCCATTCCGCTCAGCGACGCCCAACGACAGGAACTGCACCCGCTGATCAGCCGAGTCAACTTCCTGTTCGACCTGTGGGAGCGCGCTCGGGTCGAGGGCCCGGCCGCCGACCTCGTCCCCGCCCCGTTCATGCACCACGGCCACGCGCTGGCCCGCACCCTGGCGTGGGAGGAGGAGAACGCGGTGCCGCTCCACGGGGAGCTCCACCCGGGCAACATTCTCGACGGGGGAGTGAGACGCGGACTGGTCGCCATCGACCCCCGCGGCTGCCTGGGGGACCCCGCTTATGACGCGATCGATTGGGCGGTGTGGCAGACCGAGTCCCTCGCCGAGATCGAGGAACGCTGCATGGTCCTCGCCGCTGGTATCGGCGTTCCCCACCAGCGGTTGTTCCGGTGGTGTGTCGCCTTCGCCCCCATCTTCGCTACCGCACTGGCGAACCGTGGACGCGCGGACACCGTGGCGTTCAAAGTGGCAATGGAGCTCTGCGCAGCCTGAGCCCGCAGCGACTTTCCCCGTCCGGTTCGTACCGCTCAGCACCGCCCGAACTAGGCCATCAGTCGGGACGAGGAGAAGAGCGAGACCTTGGAAAGTGCTTCGGCTGACGGTCCCTAGCGCCGTGGCCATCCCCAGCCTCATGGTGCGACCAGCCGTATTCCCGTGCTGCGGACCGCCGGAGTCCGACTGCAGTCCTCCCTCCCCATCCGTGATCGACGTCCCGTGCCGCACGGGGCCGAAACGATCTGGACGACCGGTGTGTCAGTCCTGCAGCAGGACTGACACACCGGTGCCCCGCCCCGGGTAGGGCAGTCAATGGGAGGCTCGGGCCAGCCTGCGGGCCTGGTCGGGGGCGAAGACCGCGTGCAGCACGGTGGCGTCGTCGTGGAGTTTGCCGAGTTTCACACCGTGGCGGCGTTCCTCGCGACGCACCCAGTCGACCAGGGAGTGCGGGCCGTAGGCCCGGAGGTGGTTCCAGACGTCTGCCCAGCTATACCCGTAGTAGTCCACTAGGCGAGAGCAGCCGTCGGACATCAGCGCGAACTCGTTGCCGCGCACGGTCCCGGTCAGCGCCTCATAGGCGGCTTCGGGGACCGTGCTGGCGACCCAGAACCCTCCGGGGGCGTTGCGGGATTCCCGGACGAGCTGCCTGCTGTAGGGGCGGCCTCCCGGCAGGCGGTCTACCCGGTCGTCGCTGACTGCCTGGACTGTTCCGTCGCCCTGGGCGAATACCACCGCGGTGTCCGCCAGCACCAGGTAGTCGAAGCCGTCGTCGCAGCGCCGAGCCAGGGCCACGGTCGCCGACGGGCTGTCTGGGTTGTTCAGGTCGCACTGGCCGCCGTGGGCATAGCAGACCCGTTCGATTGCGACGGCGAGCGCGTCGGTCAGCGGCATCGGGGTGTTGAGGGTGACGCTGAGCGCTTCCGCTAGCCGGTCGACGAGCCAGCACACATCGTGGATGCAGCCGCTGTCCACTCCGGCGGGGGCGGTGGCTCCGTCCAAGACGAACGCCCAGTCAGCTCCGCTGCCGAGCCGGTCTTCGTTGTTCGCTCCAACACCGCGGCGGCTGGCCTGCCTGATTCGCATGAGCCCCTCTTTCACAGTCCGTGGCGGGGGCGCCGCGGGTCGGCGCCCCACTTACGCCGTTTGGGTGGTTTTGGTTGGGAATGAGCTTTCCGAGGGCCGGATCAGTGGGACGGGACGGCCCGCGGGCGGAAGGTCGCGACGGTGACGCAGCGGTAGCGGCGTGGGGGATGGACAAGCAGCGGTGAGGCGCGCGGCGGTGCCGACGCGCCGGTAATGCGGTGCGCAAACGGACGATTCCGCGGACGGTCGGAATCGGTTTGCGGTAATTCGGCCAGGTGGCTGTGTTTGTGCGGCTGGGCGGTGAGGGCGACGCAAGTAGCCTGACACGCTGCCTAAAAACGGAAAATGGGTGGCGAATGAGAAATCTTCACGTGTGCCCCTTGACATCACTCATCCCGCATTACTAGGAAGAAACCGACTAGTCGGTAAAGAAAGGGGTAAATGCGTGGAGATCGTGATCAGAACCGGCTCGGGCGACGTGCGAGGAAGCAAAGAGAACGGGATCGCGGTCTTCCGCGGAATTCCCTACGCTGAGCCGCCTGTCGGCGCCCACCGCTTTACCGCACCCCGCCCGCCCCGCCCCTGGGACGGGGTACGGGACGCCACCGAATTCAGCGCCACCGCGCCCCGCCCGCCCTACCCCGAAGCCATCGGCGCGCTGCTCATCGAACGGTTCATCCCGGGGGACGACTACCTCACGCTCAACGTGTGGACCCCGGACCCCAACGCCGTCGGCCTGCCGGTCATGGTGTGGATCCACGGCGGGGCGTTCACCAACGGCTCCGGCTCAGAACCCGTCTACGACGGCGCCGCTTTCGCCCGCGACGGCGTCGTCTTCGTGAGCTTCAACTACCGGCTCGGCATCATCGGCTTCGCCGACCTGCCCGACGCTCCTTCCAACCGGGGCCTGCTTGACCAGATCGCTGCCCTGGAATGGGTGCGCGACAACATCGCCCGCTTCGGCGGCGACCCCGGCAATGTCACCGTGTTCGGGGAATCCGCGGGCGCCATGAGCGTGTGCACCCTCATGGCCACCCCGCGAGCCCGCGGCCTGTTCCGCCGTGCCATCCTCCAGTCAGGCGCAGGCAACATGGCAGTGGCAGCCGAAGACGCCACCACCATCGCCGCAGTGATCGCCCACCGGCTGGGGGTCGAACCCACCGCGGCAGCCCTCGCCCACGTCCCCGTCGCCCAGCTCCTCGACGTCCAACAACAGGTCGCCCAAGAAATCCAGGGAGCCCCCGACCCTGCAGTGTGGGGGGAACGGATCGCCGGCGGCAGTGTCCTGTTGCCCTTCGCCCCCGTCATCGACGGAGAACTCCTCTCCCAGCGCCCCGCGGAGGCCATCGCCGGCGGCGCCGGACACGACGTCGACCTGCTGTTCGGCACCACCACCGACGAATACCGGCTGTTCCTCGCCCCCACCGGGCTGCTGCCCTTCATCACCGGCGACTACGTGACCACCCACCTCGCCAAGTCCGGGCTGGACGCGGACGCCGCCAAGGCCTACACCGCGGAAGGACGCGGCGAAGAACCCGGCGACATCCTCGCCTCGATCATCACCGACCAGGTGTTCCGCATCCCCGCCCTCCGCATCGCCGAATCCCGCGTCGACGCGCCCGCCCGCACCTTCGGCTACGAATTCGCCTGGCGCACTCCGCAGCTCGACGGAATCCTGGGTGCCTGCCACGCGGTCGAGCTCCCCTTCGTGTTCCGCACCCTGGACCGGGCCGCCTCCCTCGTCGGCACCAACCCCCCGGAAGAGCTCGCCGAGACCGTCCACAACGCCTGGGTGCGTTTCGCTACCTCCGGCGACCCGGGCTGGCCCGCATGGAACCCCGAAACCCGGTCGGTCATGCGCTTCGACCACCCCGTCTCGGAGATGGTCACGGACCCGTACCCCGCCACCCGCGCCCTGTGGGACGGGGTGCCGCTGTAGCCCGGGCCGCGGTGAGCCCCGGCAAAGAAAAATCCGCCCGCCGCACCCGTGCGGATGCGGCGGGCGGATCACCTGTCTGAGACAAAGGGGAGGAGAGAAGGCGAAGAACAGGCCGTGCCCGCCGCCTGCGCAGGCAGACAGCCTCGCCTCGCTGCCCGAAGACACCGGGAGCACCCTGGTGACATGTGTGCTGGCCCACTCGGCAGGGGAACGGCCCGCGGGGCACCGCACGCACCTTATGGCTGTCCCACGAAGAAGAGTCCGCGCAGAGAGCGGAAAAAGACGCGGCGGTACGCTCGCAAGTAAGCCCGAAACAGCACCGAAAAGCCTGTCAACAACACAACCCCGGGACTGAAAGCCGCCGGGGTTTGCTGTCTTCTGGGTGCCCCCTGCAGGATTCGAACCTGCGCACACGGCTCCGGAGGCCGTTGCTCTATCCCCTGAGCTAAGGGGGCGCTCTGCTTCCTCAACTGTAGCAGGGCCGCTGAGTAGGTTGCACGATCATTGTTGCCGCCCGCAGCCACCCCCGAGCGCTGCGGTCACGCCCACAACCCCCACACCGGGCACCGCTCGGCGCGCCCCGCGAGCCGCACCGCAAAGCGAGAAGCGGGACAGAGCCACAGGTCACACCAGAGCAAAGACACCGGACCACCGCGGTTCCGAGGACACTGCAACACCCAATCCAGCTGCCCGTCCTCCCGGGGCACTAGGCTGCCGAACCAGGCGCAGACCTCCCGGTCCGCCACCGTGTAGTGGCACTCATCACACCACGCATGCCAGAAGCGGACCGTGGCAGAGACACCTTCGCCGTCCTGCCCGGCACCCCACACATCCGGCCCTGCACCGGAGCCCACATGGCCATGACAGCACTGTCGTTCGCTGCGGCGACCCCCCGCTATCTCAGCGACCTCATCCGCCACGCCTGTACAGAAGCCACGGGAATCCCCGCGGCCCACCTTCCCGACGCCCCCCTCCGACGGTCGACCGACCAGCCCGGACAGTACCTCTCCCCCCTGCCGTCGCGGCTCGCCGGACGCCTCGGCCGGGCTGCCCGCGACCTGGCAGCCGACATCACCGCGGTGCTCCGCAACCAGCCGCACCTCACCGACGTCCAGGTCACCGGACCCGGATTCGTTGCCGTCACCCCCGTGCCGAGCATGCGGGCCGCGCTCGCTCAACTCGTCGCCGACGCGCCCGCGGCCTTTCTGCTCGACCTGGCCGTCCCGGGCGTGGCACACCAACCCGGGCCGCCCCCCGACGACTGGGCCCTCTCCGACCTGGCCCACGCCCGCGACTCCGGACAGCTACGGGACTGGGCCCGTGCTGATGCGCGCCGCCGGATCGCTGCGGCCGCCGACCCCGCGACCGCGCCCGCTGCCGCGGCCGCCCTCACCCGGCAACCCCCAGCGGACTGGCGCGACGTGCCCCAGGACAACACCGCAACCGAGGCCGCCCAACTGCTCACGGTGATCGGAGAGGCTGCCGCCCGCGTCGCCGCCTGCCGGAGCGCCGCCGACCAGGTGCGGCCGCAGGAAACCACCGGCCCCG
>SMEW01000033.1_pt1 | contig 30665 bp, 31 predicted proteins | sample 2456341 | NCBI WGS metagenome assembly SMEW01 (sample SAMN10132602, study PRJNA489261) | soil metagenome | isolation source: day120 control-loamy sand soil ammended with composted manure from dairy cow... | place: USA | collected 2015-04-01 | reverse complement strand
GCGACGACAAGAAGAGCGACAAGGCCGACGAGACCCTGCCGGTGACCGGTGTGGACCTCAGCGGCTTCGTGCTCGGCGCCTCCCTCACGACCGCTGTCGGTGCGATCACCATCGTCGCTTCCCGCCGCCCGGCCCAGGCGCGCAACTGACGCTGCCCCTCCGGTTCGCGGTGACCGGTAAGTGACCGCACAAGCCCTCCGCGTGCACCACGCGGAGGGCTTCTTTGCTATCCGACCCGGCTCTCCCCGCGATCCCGGTGTCATCCTGCACTGGTTCTCTTACTCTGCGTTACCCTCACTGTCGACACAGCGGAGAACGGGGGAGGGGAGCATGACCGTGCGGAATCGCACCATCGCGGTGCTCCTCGGCGGGCTGGCTGGGCTCCTCGCCCTTCCGAGCCTGGGGCATGCCTCCCCGCAGCCGGACGACACCGTTCCTGGGCGCAGCAACGACATCACCCTGTCCATCACCGACTCCCGGGACCGGATCGCGGTCGGGGAGGACACGGCCTACACGGTCACCGTGCGCAACGAAGGGGAGGAGGCTGCCCCCGAGCTGCTCGTGGCCCAGATCGCCCCTGCCCACCTTGATCTCCGGGAAGCCGACGGCGGGGGCGTGATCGAAGACAACACGGCGGCCTGGCTGGTCTCGCTCGGCCCCGGCGAGGAGCAGACCCGCACCGTGACCGCCACCCTTGTCGAAGACCCGGGGCAGGACACGGTGGCCACCACTGTCTGCGCGGGCTGGCAGGAAGCAGACAGCCCTCTGGTGTGCGCGGATGATGAGAACACGGTGGGCGCGCAGAACGGGAGCGTCCCGCTCCGGCCTTTCTTCACCGGCGCCGGGATCGCGGCTGCCGCAGCTCTCCTCGTCGGACTCGTCGTCGCCGTGCTGCGCCGTCCCCGAAAGCCCCGAGGGCGGCATGCGCGCCACCGGGCTGCGGCCCGGCGGTGACCTCCGGTTCTCTCCGCTGGCCGCGGGCAGGAGGAGAGCGTCGGGAAACTGCCTGGCCCGACAGTACACGCGGGTAGGGGCAGTGCCCGGGCGCGGTCAGGTCCAGCCGTAGCGGTCCCGCAGCACCGCGGCCACCCGCCAGAACGTGGCGCGGTCGACGATCGCGCCTTCCCGGCGGATCTCGTGCTCTTCCAGTTCGAAGAGGCGGTCCAACCGGATGTAGGAGACCCGTCCGGCCCTATCCCACGGTCCTGAGCCGAGCAGCAGCCAGTCGTCTGCTTCCCACGGGTCGGGCTCCTGGCTGGAGAGCATCAGGGCGTGCAGCACGTTGCCTTTGCGGCCCACCACCAGGAGGGGACGGTCTTTGCCTTGGGTCGGGTCTTCTTCGAAAGGAACCCAGGTCCACACGATCTCTCCGGCGTCGGCCAGACCGTCGGGCTCTGGGGCGTAGGTCAGGACTGTGGGGTTGCCTCGGGTGGGCACTTCGCGGATCGCGCCCTCGTGGGGGTGGGGCGGGCGCGCCGCGGATTCGGCTGGGTGGAAGGTCACGGGCTGATTGTAGAAGGCGCGGTGGGGTTACGCCGAGTGGTGGGAGCCCATCGGAAGCGTGGCGGACCGCGGTTCTCCGGCATCGAGGCCGTCGGCGAAGTCGAGGAGGGGCGGTTGGTGGGCGCGGCGCTGCTCTAACGCGAGGAGCCACTGCTTGCGGGCCAGGCCACCGCCGTATCCGGTGAGCGAGCCGGACGAGCCCACCACCCGGTGGCAGGGCACGATGATGCTGATCGGGTTGCGGCCGTTGGCGAGTCCCACGGCTCGGGACGCCGAGGGTTTGCCGATCCGGGCCGCGAGTTCGCCGTAGGAGACCGTCTGTCCGTAGGGGATCTCCAGGAGGGCACGCCAGACCGTGGTTTGGAACGGGGTGCCGGTGAAGGCCAGCGGAAGGTCGAAGACGGTGCGTTGACCGGAGAAGTACTCCGTCAGTTGGGCGATGACCTCGGTGAACGGTGCGGGGTCGGGGACGCCGAAGGAGTCCGGGGCAGGCCGGTGCCGCTGGTCTTCCTGGTAGAGGCCGACGAGTGCGCCGTCGGCGGCGACCAGGGTCAGCGGGCCGAGGGGACTGTCCACAACGGTGTGGACTCGTGCGCGAGCCGGGATTTCGGCGGTCACGATCACTCCTTGGTGGGTACGCGGTGCGGGCGTACTTGTCCCAGTATCAGGGGTCCGCCGGTGTGGGAGAGGCGGGCTGAGTGAGTTTTCCGCCCGACACCGCATACCGTTGCGCTCCCCGGGTCAGCGGGTTTCGCGTCCGGAGTCGTGGTGGTTGTTGTTGGGCAGAGTCTCTTCAGACTGTTCGCTGCGGTGGCCGTTCATGTTCTCGGACAGGTGGCGCAGCGGCGGAACCCACAGGCGCATGCTTCCCGTACGGAGACTTTTGGACGAGGCGGAGCGGCGGAGCGCTCTGGGTTCTCTGTGCTCGGCGGTGCGCAGGGTCCCCGCTCCCAGGGCGATGAACAGCACGAGGGAGGCGGGGAACAGGAGGGCCACGGAGAGCCCGGCGCGGTCAGCGAGGAAGCCGATGGTGGGCGGGCCGAGCAACGGTCCGAAGTAGCCGATCGCGGTGACCGTGGACAGGTCCCGGCCGGACCGCTCCGGGTTGTCGTTGGCCGCGGCGTTGAACACTTGCGGCACGATGCCGGACAGTCCGATCCCGACCAGTGCGAATCCGATGATGACGGGAATCTGGAGGGGCAGGACGAGGGCGAAGAAGAGCCCGAACGATGCGAGGAGGCTGCCGCCCCGCACCACGTTGACCGGGCCGAACAGGGCGACCAGGCGGTCGCCGATGAGACGGCCCGCGGCCATCATCGTGGCGTAGGCAGCGTAGGTGGCGGACGCAGCGGTTTCGGAGCCGCCCACCATTTCCCGGGTGTAGAGGGCGCTCCAGTCGTTGGCTGCCCCTTCGGCGAGCATGCAGCACAGTGCGAGGACCCCGAGCAGCAGGATTCTGCCCCGGGGGAGGGCGAAGCGGCGGAATCTCGGCCGGGCGGGGGCGCGCTGGGCGGCGAGGGCCGGGGTGTCGAGCAGCCACTTGCGCCCCAGGAGGGAGAGGAGCGTCAGCACGGACGATGCGCCGATGAAGGTGGTGGTGACGTCCAAGCCGGCCCGGACGCAGAGGGTGCCCGCGATAGCTCCGAGCCCGCCGCCGATGGAGCACACGGCGTGGAAAGAGACCATGATCGGACGTCCCCACTCACGCTGCAGCCGTGCTGCTTGCAGATTCGCGGAGACGTTGAGCAGGGCTTGGCTCGACCCCAGCAGGAGCAAGAAGAGCGTGAGCTGTTGCAGATTGGTGGCGTATCCCGGAGCAACAAGCGCGATACTGGCGACGAGGGCGGCAGCCGGTACTATGATGCGGCCGTTGAACCGGTCAAGCAGGCCGCCCATCAGCCGGATGGTCACGACGCCACCCAGGGCGAGGGCAAGCAGGGCGATACTCAGTTCCCCTTCGTCGACTCCGGTCTGACGTTTGATGGCGGGAATACGTGAGGCCCAGATAGAGATGACTGATCCGGTGACGAAAAAGTATGCGTACAACGCGATCCTGGCGCGTCGTAGCCGACGTGGAACGGGGTGCTCTCCGCGGGAGTGGGAGGGGCTGACGGGCTGGCTCTCCGGCATGCGCTCATCACCTTCTCGAAATTGCCGATTCTGGACATAGCGCGCCGAACGGTGTGCGACAGCGGTGTGTCCAGGAACGGGGGGCGCGGCGGTGACCAGGCCAATCCGGACGCCGCTTGAGGGGGAATATCCGGGTTTTGAGGGCGGATTCCTAGGTGTTCTGCAAAGGTCCCGGCAATCAATGAGGCTACCCAGACAGTGGTCGAAAAGTAACCGGATCGACGGAAAACTTTTTCGCTGAGACAGCCTCGGAGCTGCGAAGATGCGCGGAAAGCCGTGTCAGTAAACGGTTTTCGCTTTGAGAATTAAATTTCTCGGAGTCCAGTGGGTGGAAGGCGATAGGAAGGAGATTTGCTCCATAAAAGAGCGATGTGTGGATTGTGTGGTTTTTTAGATTTGTGCTGTCTGTTGGAAGAATCCAGAAATATAGATGTCTAGAGGATTTGTGCGATTTTTGGAGAATGGGGGAGCTGGCGGCCGCAGTAGCGTGAGGAACACCACGCGGAACCCGCCTATGGAATCCCTCACGGAGTCACGGGCGCGTGGGACGGACAGAGAGCACCCCGGATACACCAAGCGCCACACCCGAGCGGAAGGGCTCCGGATGTGGCGCAGACTGGCGGCCCCAGCAGGATTCGAACCTGCGACACCCGCTTTAGGAGAGCGGTGCTCTGTCCCCTGAGCTATGAGGCCGGACACTTCTAGAGTAACGGAACCGGCGAGCGGATGCGGCGGGTGACAGGGAAGGGGCAAGCAGGGCTAATCGTTGAGTAATCTTCGTATCGATCAGGTTGTCATGACTGCCAGGTGATGTCTGCCACACGCTGTGGCGGAGTGGCGTCCCTGAGACGAGTGTGCCTGGGGCGGATCCGCGTCGCGCCCCCGAACGCATCTCTGAGCAGCACAATGTCGGGCTCGTGCTCTACCCGCAAACAGGGGCACCCGACCGTGCGGACTGTCGCTGCGACGCCATGACCTGGACGGTCTGGGAGTATGGTGCGACCCGGTCACGCGAACCAGCAGAGCCAAGGCAGCGGAGGAGCCACGTGCCGTTCGTTCTCGATGCCGGGCGGAGTCGTTGCCGCGCGACGAGGAACGGGACACCGTCCGTCTCGAACGGCAGATCCCGGTCGCGGACTGTGGTGACCGCGGTGTTCACCCTCATCCTCATGCTGGTGAACCTCGTGGCGCTGCCGTCCGCCTACGCCGACAACGAAGAACTGGAATCCCTCAGGGAGGAAGCCGAACAGGCCAGGGAGGAGCTGGAGCAGGCCACCGAGGAGTACACCAAGCGGCAAGAGGCGCTCGAAGAAGCGCAGGACGAACTGGTCAAGACGCTGCATGAACTGCAGCAGATCGAGGGCCGGATCGCAGACATGCGGGTCCCCCTCGTCGAACTCGCCATCACGCTCTACAAACAGCCCGACGTCGGAGTGCTGGGTTTCTTGGCGTCCGATTCGGTGGAGAGCGACCTGCGCGCCGAGTCGCACGTCATGAAACTCTCCTACGACCAGGAGCAGCTCCTCGACGAGGCGAATGCGCTCCGCGACGAGCAGATCGAACTGACCGGCCGAGCACAGGAACTCCAGTCGCAGACCCAGTTGGAGCGGGTGGAGCTCGAAGACGAGCTGGAGAAGCTGCGGAAGAAGTCGGAAGAGAGCACGGAAGCGCTGACGAAGAAACTCGAGGACCTGGGGCTTTCTGTCGACGCCTACATGGCCGGGGTGGAGTGCGACCCCAGTGCTGCCCAGAAGGCGATAGGCGCCCCCAACGGGCTGCTGCCCAGCGACTCCCTGTGCGAGCTGCACGTCGAAGGCCACTACCTGCGTGCCGACGCCGCCGTGGACTTCCTGCGCATGAACCAGGCCTACGCCCAGGAGTTCGGCACCGACATGTGCGTGACCAGCTCCTACCGGGACCTGCAGAACCAGCACCGCGTCTACGCCCAGCAGCCGCCGGGGTACGCGGCAGTGCCGGGAACAAGCAACCACGGCCTCGGCTTGGCGGTCGACTTGTGCGGCGGCGTGCAGAACCAGGGGTCGCCCCAGTTCAACTGGTTGGAAGCACACGCTGGCGAATACAACTGGTTCCACCCGGCGTGGGCCTACTCCAATCCTTTCGAACCCTGGCACTGGGAGTACGACCCCTCCTAGCAGGACAGCCCGCGACACGGTGACGGCGGCCCCGCTACGGCAGGCTGCCGTCACCGTGTTCCGCCTGATCAGCCGCGGGCAGACGGCACGAGCAGCCGAGGCGACGCGGGGCAGCAGACAGCCACCGCCTCATCCGCGGATCGCAATCGACAGCCGGTCGGCAGCGTGCCCGGCGAGCGCTTGCGCCTCCTCGTCGGTGACCGCGAGCACGATGAGAGTCCCCAGGCTGTGCGCGGCATCGTCTTCGGCGACCACGGTGATCACCGGCCGGTCCCGCACAATCCTGCGGGCCGTGTCCGGTCCGGGGTAGTCGACCACCAGCGGGTCGCCAGCAGCGGCAAGCACGTCGATACGGCTGCCTGGACGCAGCAGCGCGGCCGCCCCGGGGTCGGCAAGGCGCACGGGAGCCGCCACCAGGTCGGCGCCGTACCCGGCGGCGGGCGGATCCGCCAGCCGCACCTCGGTGAGGATCTCCCCGGCACGCACCGGTGAGCGCAGTGCCCTCCCCGCCACGGGATCACCTGGGGCCAGCGCCCCGTCAGGGACGACAGCGGCGGGGATGCTGCGGGCCACCGTGTCCGCGTCGGTCAGCGGGACGAGCCCGGACAGGTCATGGGCGGCGACCAGCACTTCCACGGCAGGCGGGGCAGGGGGACGGAGCACCAGCAGTGCCCCGGTCGCGGCCAGCGCAGCGGCTGTTGCGGCCAAGAGTCGGCGCCAGCGGTGCCAACGTGCCCAGAACGGGCGGCGGGCAGTGGTGGAGAAGAGCTTCATGGCCGACCACGCTAGGTGGCCCGCTACGGCGCGACGCAAGGTTTCCACAGGCAGAAGTTCCGTGGAAACCCCCGGAGTCCGGAAAACGACCGCGGGCCCCGGCGAGTCCGCACCCCGGGACCGGCGCTCCTCTCCGGACAGCAGGTTTTCGCCAACCGGCGATCAAGACTTCGTCGAAAGCTGGATGTGCAAAGCGTAATCACCCGATATCAGGACAGGATGTCTGGGCGAGCTCTGATGCGTCGTCGAAGCTCCGGGGGGATTGCGATGAAAATGCCCGTGGTGAACTCGTGTGAGGCGGAGGCCTGCGCCTACAACACTGACAGCACCTGCCGCGCACTGGCGATCACTGTGGGGAATCAGCCCAGTGCATACTGCGACACTTTTCTGCCGATCCAGGCCAAGGGAGGCGACCCCAGCACGGTCGGCCACGTGGGAGCTTGCAAGATGGCCAACTGCCAGCACAACGTCCAGTTCGAATGCCAGGCCCCGGCCATCAACATCGGTTTCGACGCCAACCAGGCAGACTGCCTCACCTACGCGCCCGCCTAAACCCAGTTCCTGGACGGGCACACTCCCGGCCAGGAACCGTCATCGCGAGGCTGCCGTTCTGTCCCAGTCCAGGAACACAGTGGGCACTGCCCGCGTCCGGCTGTCCTGATCCACGGTGAGGGCCGCTCCCGGCACGGAGCGGCCCTCAGTGACGAGGTGCGGAGTGCGTATCGGCGCGAGGGTCAGGCGGCGGAAGTGGTTTTGCTGGAGTCGCTGGACGACGAAGCAGAGCCCGAAGAGGAGGAGTCGGCCTTGGCGCTGCTCGAGGACGACGACAGCGAGGAGCTGGAGCTCGACGCGTTGTCAGTGCGGTAGAAACCCGACCCCTTGAACACGATGCCGACCGCCGAGTACACCTTGCGGAGCTTGCCCTGGCACTTGGGGCAGGTGGTCAGCGGATCGTCGCTGAAGCTCTGCACAACCTCAAGATCGGCGCCGCATTCGGTGCAAGCGTACTGGTACGTAGGCACGGGCCCTCCTAGCTGGCACTCTCACCCGACGACTGCTAAATAGTACGCTGTCTGACCATGTGATCGTGACAACGGGGGATGAACCGCGGTGGTCAGAGGCGTTCCTCCGCGGCCCCTAGGCGGTATCCGCCGCGCACCCGCTGCGCCAGGTGAGGACTCAGACAGTTTGTCTGAGTGGTGACTTTATCGGTGATGTGTCCACACTATGCCGCGTCCCGGAGTCACGACTGCCCGGACGGGTCGGTCATGCGGTTCTACCGGCACCGCATCCACCAGCTCGTCGTCGTAGACCACGGCCAGTGACAGCGTCTGCTCTCCCGCAGCCGCCAGCACCCGGTCGTAGCAGCCCGCACCACGGCCCAGCCGGTATCCCGCACGGTCTGCTGCCAGCGCCGGGCAGACCAGAACCCGGGCTTCGGCGACCGCATCCGCCCCCAACCGCGTCCCGGTCGGTTCGAGCAGGCCATGCCCGGCAGGGGCGAGCGACTCCGGCCCGGTGTAGACCGCCCAGTCCAAGTCCCCGCTGGGGGTGACGATCGGCAGGAGCACGCGGTGCCCGCGCGCCGCGAGGGCAGCCACCAGGGAACGGGTGTCCGGTTCGCTGCCCACCGCGTAGTAGGCCGCCACCGTGGGGGAGCCGGTGGCCGCGCACAATTCCAGCACCGCGTCGCGGATCCGCAGCCCGGCCGCGGCCCGCTCCTGTGCGGAACGCGCGCGCCGCGCCGCAAGGATGCGGCGCCGCAGCTCGCGTTTGCTCTGCCCCGTGTCCATGGACACCCAGTCTGCCAGCGGCACGGGACCGCACCGGCAGCATCCCGAGGCCGACAAGACGGGTGGGGCGGCAGAAAAGGGGAAACGCCGTCAAGTGCGGATGACGCGTTTCAGACGCGGCAGTGTCTTATCGTGCGGAACATGACAGATGAACAGCACTCTGTAACTCCGGTGACCAAAGCGGTCATTCCCGTGGCAGGACTGGGGACGAGATTCCTCCCCGCCACTAAGTCCACGCCCAAAGAGATGCTGCCGATCGTCGACAAGCCGGCGATCCAGTACGTAGTGGAGGAGGCGGTCTCCGCCGGGCTCAACGACATCCTCATGATCACCGGGCGCAACAAGCGTTCCATCGAGGACCACTTCGACCGGGCCTACGAACTGGAGGAGGCCCTCCGCGCCAAAGGTGACATCGAACGGCTCAACGCGGTGCGCCACCCCAGTGACCTCGCCCAACTGCACTACGTGCGGCAAGGGGAACCGCGCGGCCTGGGGCACGCGGTGCTGTGCGGCGCCGCCCACGTGGGCAACGAGCCGTTCGCGGTCCTGCTCGGCGACGACCTCATCGGCGCGCGGGAAACCCTGCTGCAGCGGATGATCGAGGTCCGCCAGACCTACGGGGGCAGCGTCATCGCCCTGATGGAGGTGGAACCCGACCAGGTCTCGCTGTACGGGTGCGCCGCGATCGAACCCACCGACGAGCCCGACGTCGTGACCGTCACCGACCTCGTCGAGAAGCCTCCGGCGGACCAGGCGCCCAGCCGCTGGGCGATCATCGGCCGCTACATCTGCGACCCGGAGATCTTCGAAGTGCTGCGCAAGACCCCACCGGGACGCGGCGGGGAGATCCAGTTGACCGACGCGCTCCGGGAACTCGCCCAGCGCAGCTCCAATGGGGGAGGAAGGGTCCACGGTGTGCTTTTCCGCGGTCAACGCTTCGATACCGGGAACAAGCTTGACTACCTTCGCACCGTGGTGGAGTTCGCCTGTGAGAGTCCGGATCTTGCCAAGGAGTTCGTGCCGTGGCTGCGTGACTTCCTGACGAGGTATGCGACAGACTCCACCAGGTAACCGAACGAAACGATCACGATCCGGCGGGGGAAGTCGATGAAAAGCGTCGAACAGCACGTCAGCGACATCCTGGCGGTAGTGTCCCGACCCGATCCGATCGAGTTGGACCTGCTGCGGGCACACGGGGCGGTACTCGCTGAACCGGTAACGGCGGAGCTCTCGCTTCCCCCGTTCGACAATTCCGCCATGGACGGCTATGCGGTTTGCGCTGCCGACGTGGCCACGGCTACTCCGCAGACCCCGGTGACGCTGCCTGTCATCGCGGACATCCCCGCGGGGGACGTGTTCGCCTCAGCCATCCCCGTCGGGTGTTGTGCCCGCATCATGACCGGGGCGGCGCTGCCGAAGGGCGCGGACGCGGTGGTGCCGGTCGAGTGGACTGACGCGGGTGTGGCCGAGGTGGCCGTGCACCGTGCAGTCGAGGCCGGGCACGCGGTCCGCCAGGCGGGAAGCGACGTGAAGGAAGGCACCGAGGTGCTTCCCGCCGGGGTCCGGATCGGGCCGGCGGAGGTGGCGGTGCTGGCCGCGGTCGGCCGCCGTTCGGTGTCGGTCTACCCGCGGCCCCGGGTGGTGGTCCTCGGCACCGGTGAAGAGCTGGTCGAACCGGGCCGGCCGCTCAGCCCCGGCCAGATCTGGGAGTCCAACAGCTTCATGCTCACCGCGGCCGCTATCGAGGCGGGATGCGAGGGCTACCGGTACGGGTTCGTGGGCGACGACCCGGACCAGGTGTTCGAGGCGATCCAGGACGCCCTGGTGCGGGCCGACATCGTCATCACCAGCGGCGGGGTCAGCATGGGCGCCCACGACGCGGTCAAAGAGGTGCTGTCGCGGCTCGGCACGGTCCAGTTCGACAAGGTGGCGGTGCAGCCGGGGATGCCGCAGGGGTACGGCACTGTGGGGGAGAGCAGCATCCCCATCATCGCGCTGCCGGGAAACCCGGTGAGCTCCTATGTCTCCTTCTACCTGTTCGTGCTGCCCGCGCTGCGGAAGATGAGCGGCCTGCCCCAGGAGCAGCTTCCGTCGGTCCGGGCCCGGCTGCTCGCTCCTATCACGTCCTCGCCCCGCGGCAGGCGCTCCTACCTGCGCGCGGTCCTCGACTACGACATCGAGAGCGAAGAGGTCGCCTACACGGCGCTGCCCGTGGCCCAGCAGGGGTCGCACCAGTTGTCCGCGCTGGCGAAGACCAACGCGCTCGTCGTCGTGCCGGAGCAGGTCACGGAACTCCCGGAAGGCAGTGTCGTCGAGGCGATCCAGTTGCCCCACCGGTAAGCTTCGCCACGGTATCCCCACCCAAGAGAACACTGGCCGCCGCATGTCCCACCCATCGACTCCTGGTTTTCCCCACCTGGACGCCTCCGGCGCGGCACGCATGGTTGACGTGTCCGGCAAGGAGGTCACGGCCCGCTCCGCTGTCGCCACCGGCCGGGTACTGCTGTCGCCTGCCGCGGTGGCCGCGCTGCGGGAAGGCGCGGTACCGAAAGGCGACGCGCTGGCCGTGGCCCGGATCGCCGGGATCCAGGGGGCCAAGCGCACCCCCGACCTGGTCCCGCTGTGCCATCCGATCGCGATCCACGGGGTGGATGTCGCGCTGACCGTGGTGGACCGCGGCGTCGACATCAGGGCGACGGTCCGCACCGCGGACCGCACAGGGGTGGAGATGGAGGCGCTGACCTGTGTGATGACGGCGGCGCTGGCGTTGATCGACATGGTCAAGGCCCTCGACCCGGAAGCGGTGGTGACCGACGTGCGGGTCGAGGAGAAGACCGGAGGGAAAACCGGCCAGTGGAGACGGTCGGGATGACTGCGGCGGCCCCCCGTGCCGTGGTCATCACTGTCTCGGATCGGGCTGCGGCAGGGGAGTACCCGGACCGGTCCGGCCCGTTGCTGGTCGAGCTCGCCGCGCAGGCGGGGTGTGTGGTGGACGGCCCGCGGGTGGTGCCTGACGGTCTGCCGGTCGCCGAGGCGCTGCGCCGCGCACTGGCCGAAGGCTACGATGTGGCACTGACTACCGGGGGCACCGGCTTGGCGCCACGCGACCGCACCCCGGAGGCGACCCGGCCGCTCTTGGAGTACGAGATCCCCGGGCTGGCTGAGGCGCTGCGTGCAGCGGGGCGCGACAAGGGTGTCCCGACGGCGGTGCTCTCCCGCGGACTGGCGGGGGTGGCCCGGCGCGGCGGGCATCGCATGCTCGTGGTCAATCTGCCGGGCTCGGTGGGCGGGGTGCGTGACGGTATGGCGGTGCTCGGCCCGATCCTCGGCCACGCGGTCGCTCAGCTCCGGGGCGGTGACCACCACGCATAGCCCGGGGTAGAGAGAAGCCCTGTCGCGTCTTCCCGCCTTGGGACGCGGCGGAGGATGATGGACTCTGTCGGGTGGTGCGAGGAACGGTGAGACGGATGCGTGGTTGGCCGGTGTCGTTAGCGGAGGGGAAGGTTGTCCTGCGTCCGCTCCGGCTGCGTGATGCTCCGGCGCTGCGCGAGACCCGGGCCCGCAACAGTGAATGGCTGCGCCCGTGGGAGCCCACCCATCCAGAACTTCCGCCGCAGAGCGACAGCCTGCTCGCCTATGTGGCCATGGTGCAGTCCATCCGCCGGGAGGCCCGGCAGGGGATCGCGATGCCGTGGGCTATCACCTGGGAGGGCCGGTTCATCGGCCAGATCACGGTGGGGGCGATCACGTGGGGGTCGGCGCGGTCTGCGCAGATCGGCTATTGGATTGACCGCGACTATGCCGGGCGGGGTGTGATGCCTACCGCAGTCGCGTTGGCGGTCGACCATGCCTTTTTCACGGTGGGGCTGCACCGCGTCGAGGCCAATATCCGCCCGGAGAACCACAAAAGCCGGCGGGTCGTGGAGAAACTCGGCTTTCGTGAGGAAGGGCTCCGTAAGCGTCAGTTGCATATTGACGGTGAGTGGCGCGATCATCTCTGTTACGCCCTTACCGTCGAGGACGTTCCGGGCGGTTTGCTCGCTCGGTGGAGGAAGGTGCGAGAACAGCGGGGCGATACCGTTTCGGAGAAGACGCGCGGAGCGTCACCAGGCCGTCCCGACCGCCCTCACTGAACCCCCTGGGGTGGGGCGAAACGGACGAGGGTGAAAGAGAAGCGACGTTCCCGGAATGGGAAAACGGAGCGTGTGAATTCCGGGCGTGGTGACCAACCGTTTGCTACTCTCCGTATCTGTTGGGAGGCTTTCTGTCCTGTCGTCTTTGACCAGCGATTTCCGTGATGGGAGCATGGTTCGGAGATAGGGGACAAGAATAGATCTCACGACACTCCGGTTCCAATACCGCACATTCCTGGACACCGGGTCGTACGGTGCGAAGAAGACGCATCAGTGATGCGGACAGTGTGGTGTATATGCGGTGTGTGGGGGACGGCAGGATGACGACGGGCAGAACGGCTCCCAAGGGGGCCTCGTCGTTGCCTGCGGGCCGCCCGTTTATGGGGTGAGCCACCCATGGACCCGGCACCGGAGGGCACGCGGAGGCAACGCCAAGCGGCGTTCACGGATCGGCGACACGAGGAGGGGCAGTGAGTAGCTCTCCTCTCTACCTGGCCATCGTGGCCGTGTGGATCCTGGTCCTCGTGCCGATGCTGCTGCGCCGCGACGCCGCGGACCCGGATGCCGAAGGACTGCGCCGCGACTTGGTCGATGAGGAGCTGTCCGAGGCTTCCGGCGGTGAGGGGGAAGCCGAGGACGAGGAGGACACCGAGCCGGACGCCGAGCACGCCGCTCGGGCTGAGCCGCCGCCCGTCGCTCCCCGGCCGTACCGGGTCAGCCGGGCGCGGATCATCGCGCGTCGCCGTCGCCGTACCGCTGCTCTGGCGCTGCTGCTGGTCGGCACGGGGATTGCGGTGGCGGCGGGGTTGGGCCCGTGGTGGGTGCTGGTCCCTCCGGTTCTGCTCATGGCGGGACACGTGGTGCTGCTGCGTGAGGCGGCCAAGGCGGACGCGGAGCGGCGGGCTGCCATGATGGCGCGTCGCCGGGCCCGGCAGCGGGCGCGGCGTTCCGCGGAAGCCGCCCGCCGGGCCCGGGTTGTGGAGTTGAAACGCAACCAGGTCTACGACCAGTACACCGATGCGCAGCGTCGGGCGGCGGGGGACTGAGGCAGCAAGCGGAGCCGGGAGGCGGTAGTGGCCGTGCCCGGTGGCGGGTCTTGGCTCGTCTGGGGCAGGGTACGCTGGTGAGTGGTCGGGCCCGAGTCCTAACCCTGGGCCGGGGAAGGAGCGGTCTGGTCGAAGCAGCGTTCCAAAGCTGGTAATCTCTTATACGTACGTGACGTGCTCACGTGACGTACAAGCAAGGGGCTATAGCGCAGTCCGGTAGCGCACCTCGTTCGCATCGAGGGGGTCAGGGGTTCAAATCCCCTTAGCTCCACAGCAGATCCCGTTCCACCGCTGGGTGGGGCGGGATCTTTCTTTTTCCGCCGCGCCGCAGCAGGGTGTGGGCATTGTCTCAACAGGCGCGCCAGTGGGGGAATGCGCTTGTCCACAGCCTGGGGAAACAGTGTGGAATTCGCTGTGGTGAGCAGGGCGTAGAGAGCTGCGGCGGACGGCAAAGGGGAAAGGTTGCGGATAGCGAGAACATCACCGAAGTCCTGTACCGAAACCTCTGCTTTGTGCCTCTTTCGCAAAGGAAAGAGTTCCCTATTGGGAAAAATAGTTTCGGAACCGAAGTCTGCGACGGGTGCGGGGCACTGAGCACCTGTGCTGCGGGGCGGGTGACGCGGTCAGTAGTGCCCTTGCCACGTGTCACTGCGACCACGTTCTGTGCACGCCGAGAAAGCATAGACCGCCGTTGACGTGGACTTTTCCGTGTTCTCTGCCGGGATGGCGGTGCAATGGCGAGTATGTCGGCGAAGAATCCCAATGGGGATGATGCGAAGAAAAGTGATCCTTCTGGGTATTGTGTATTTCGCACCTTATAGGCCATCTTGTGTCACGGGGATGGACGCAAGTAACAACCGAAGGGTGCATTGTGATCAAGAAGATTTGCGCAGTAGCCGCCTTGACGGCTGCGGTCATTTTCGGATCCGCTGGCACAGCGTCCGCTGACGCGCCCGGCACCGAGTTCCGAGGCTGGACCTGGTGGCTGGGCACCGAGGTTGTCGAGATCGTCGACGACGTGGCTGACGCTCTCGCCGACGGCGACGACGGCGTGGTGACCATCCTCCGCGGCTGGACGTGGTGGTAAACCCCACGCTTCTCTAGCTGTGACTCCGGCGCCCGGTGCCTAGGCACCGGGCGCCGGTTGTGTGGGAGCCCTGCAGCACCACGCGGCTTCCTAACGGCAGTGACCGAACCCCGGAAACGGGAGACCGTAACCACGCTCCCCGCTGAAGAGAACACCGTGTCTTTACCCGCGGCGATGCCGTGGCCTGCCCCGAACACCGGTGGCTGAGGTTGCCCGCGGGTAACTGAGGATTGACTGTCACGTCCCCGGGTCATGTTTCCAGGCGAATTCTCGGCAGGAACCACCACGGACCGGGCGGCGCCCTGAACCGCCGTCCGCCTGCGGCGCGGCCAGAAACGGAAGGAGCGACGTGACAGACAGGCCGAAACAGTATGAGGAAGGCGGCTACTACCCCGCTGAAGACCCCTCACCCCGCGCCGAGGAATCCTCCGCCACCGAGTCCACGACCGTCCCCCACGAACCCGCCCCCGAGCCGGGACAGGAATTCCGCCGCACCACCCCCGCCCGGGTCAAAACCATCCGCCCGGAACGCCCCCAAGGCCGCTGGGGCCTGATCAGCGGAACCACGCTCTACGTGATGTGCTCGGCGGGCAGCGCCGACTACCTTCCGGTCAGCGTGCGGCTCACCGGCCACGTCCTCTTCTGGCTGGCGTTGGGCATCGCCCTGCTCATCACCCTCTACCGGGAACGGCTCTACGACTGGGATCCCGCGCCCCGGTGGCCGTGGGCAGCCGCGCTCATCTGCGGCACGCTCGCCGTGGAAGTGCTTGCCGCGGCGGTGAGCTCCCTCACCGTCATCATCGGCTCCGCGGTGGTGCTGTCCGTGGTCGTGCTCATCCTGCTCATGGTGGGCTGAGCAGCAGCGCACGAGGTCAGGTCGCTTCGTTGTCGAACGGCGGGCGGCGGCCGTTCAACCGGGCCGACACGCTCAGCGACGACTCCTCCTCATCGACCGCTTCCCAGAAGTGCTTCTGCACGAACCGCTTCGGGTGGAGGTCGGCAACGTCGAAGTCCTTGTACTCGGGGCCCAAACCTTCGCGGATGTCCCGCTTCGCGTTGTCGGCCATCTTCCGGAGCTGCCGCAGCGCGCGCCCGGCCTGCGCCGCCGCTTTGGGAAGCTGGTCGGGGCCGAAGATGAGGAGAGCGAGCACACTCAGGACGAGGAACTCACCAGCCCCGATGTTGAACATGCCTCTTCCTCCACAGACCCCATACGGACCGACCTGGTAGCAGACTAACCGCTTCCTGGGGGTTCGTCCGCCATGACCTGGCTCATGGCGTGCTGGTGCGGGGGAGCCGCGCGGTCGGGGGTGCGCGCCTCCAGCACCAGCAGCGCCACCAGCAGCACTACGGCGCCCAGCAGCCAGCCCGCCACAGATTCACTGAGCCAGTGGTAGTCCAGCACGGTCACCAGCACGCCCACGGCCGCCACGGGAAGCAGGGAGCAGCCCAACGCGTACCGCAGCCGCCGCGCGTGCGGGAACACTCCGTTGGCGCCGAACAGCAGCCAGGCCGCTAACGGGTAGGTGAGCGCCGCGTTCGCCGCATGCCCGGAAGGAAACGACACATACCCGTCGAATGGGGGCGCGCCAGGGACGAGCAGGGCGTACACCCAGGCCGCGATGTTGCCCGCACCCGGGGAGACGGTGTCCACTTCAAGCACCGGGGGAGTGCGGCCCACCCCCACCTTCAATAGCGTGCCCAGCACCGCCAGCGACCCGAGACCGGTCAGCACCGCCCCCAGGGGGCGCCATCCGCGTCCCCGCCGCATCGCCCATATCGCCAACCCGACCAGCAGCGGGATGGTTATCAGCCGCTGTCCCAACCGGGCCGTGGCGACCGCGGCCCACAGCAGCGGCCCTTCCGGCTGGCGCGGGTCGACGAACGCGTGGACCGGCCAGTCCAGTGCTGTCACCGGGCCCCCGACGATCACCTGCCAGGTGACCGCGGTGAGCGCGCCCGCCGCCACGGCCAGCCACCCCGCGAGTAGGCGGGGAGCAGGTGCTTTCGGAAGAACAGCCCGGTGCGACGTCACTACTCCTCCCGGGGATCGTTGCAGCGCAGCTCAGCTTAGAGCCCGCTCCCGACGCGCATCGGGCAATCGCGTGACCGGGCGGCGAACCTTACTGGACAGTCCGTTTCCCGCCACGGAACGCAATGGGACGATTATGAACATTGGGTGGCTTGCCGACGCTTGGCGGCGACCCGTTAGTGTGGCCCAGCGGATTGTGTACACAGCCAAGGACGGGGGTCTAGGTGGCGAACTGGGCGTGGCGGGACACATTGGCCCGGTTCGTCGACTCTCAGTGGTTCCAGAACCTGGTCGTCGCGGTGATCCTGGCCAACGGGGTTGTCCTCGGGCTGGAGACCTACGAGGACAGATTCGTGTGGCTGGACCGCAACTGGATGCTGATCGAGGGCTGCTTTCTCACCTTCTTCGTCCTGGAGCTGACCCTCAGAATCCTTGCGCGCGGTGTCGTGTTCTTCCGGGACGTCTGGAACTGGTTCGACCTGGTCGTCGTCGGCATCTCCCTGATCCCGCTCGCCGGCGGGTTCGCGGTGCTGCGCCTCGTGCGGGTGCTGCGCCTGCTCCGTCTCGTCAGCGTGCTCCCCAGCCTGCGGTACATCGTCGACGCGCTCTTCCGGTCGGTGCCCGGGCTCGGCACGGTGATCGCGCTGCTCTTCGTCGTCATGTACACCGCGGCGATCATGGGCGAGCAGCTCTTCGGAGAGATCTCCCCCCAGTACTTCGGAAACCTGGGGACCACTCTCTACACCCTGTTCATGCTGCTGACCATGGAGAACTGGCCGGACATCTCCGACTCGGTGATCGAGGACGCCCCGTACGCGTGGATTTTCTTCGTCAGCTACATCGTGGTCAGCGCCTTCATCGTGCTCAACCTCATCATCGGTGTGATCGTGACCACGATGGAGGAGGAGGTCAGCGCCCCCCGCTGGGCAGAGGACCAGGAGATCGAACTGCACCAGCACGAACAGGTCATGCTCCGCTTGGAGCAGCTCAGCGACCAGGTCGCGGTGCTGTCCGCCCAGTTACGGGCCCTCGGCGTCGCCGTGGAGGAAGTCTCCAACTTCCGTGTGCTCCCACTGGAGAGCACACGGCATGAAAAACGGCCCTCCGCCAAACGAGGGCGAAGGACCAGAAGAAAAAACAGGCGACGTCGGCGGAGCGCTTAGAGCGCGCGCACGTCAGCAGCCTGGGGGCCCTTGGGGCCTGGAACGATCTCGAACTCGACTGCCTGGTTTTCTTCCAGGTTCCGGAAGCCGGTACCCGCGATCGCCGAGTAGTGCACGAACACGTCCGGGCCGCCGCCGTCCACGGCGATGAACCCGAAACCCTTCTCAGAGTTGAACCACTTCACGGTGCCCTGAGCCATCTGCTCTCCCTATGGGACTACAACGGGACCGCACCCTGCTGGCCCCGGGTTGCTGAGCGCCCGTCCCCGGGAGTAGCTACCCAACCGACTAGCGCCCGCGTAAGTTCCGCGGACGCCTAGGGCATCCGAAACTACGACCGCAACCGCTTTAGACAGTATCAGCCATGCCCCGAAACGGGCAGACTTTCCGACCGCGATTTCCGCGGAAAGACCGCTTTTTACAAGGTGTCTTTTCTAACACGCGCACGACGCGGATTCTGTGGTAAAGCGAAGGCCGGGAGCGCCCCGGTCTGCAGCGCGCCCCCGGCCTTCCGCGGCACGCTCAGTTGCCGCCGCTGCCGTAGATCCAGGTGGGGAACCACATCCGGTCCGCCCACTCCGTGTACGGGATCGTCTCCGCGCTCAACACCGGGTACAGGTAGGTGAAGTTCGCGATGATCAGCAGCATGACCACGCCGTAGATGACGCTGCCCACCACCCGGGACCACGGGGAAGTTCCGGGACGGTCCCCCGGCGACCCCAGCATCAGCCCCAGCATCAGCACGATGGCCAGCACCAGGAACGGCAGGAACGGCAGCGCGTAGAAGAGGAACATGGTGCGCTGCGGGAACGCGAACCACGGCAGCCACCCGGCGGCCACCCCCAGCAGCGCGGCACCGGCCCGCCAGTCCCGGTAGGTCACCCACCAGCCGAGCATCACCCCGCAGGCCAGGATGGACAGCCACCAGATCGCCGGGGTGCCGATGCTCAGGATGGCGTCCGAGCACGCCGTCGCCCCGCAGTCGGTGCCTTCCCCGTCGTAGTAGAACGCCACCGGGACCCGCATGATGATCCAGTCCCACGGCTGGGAGGCGAAGTCGTGCGGCTCCCCCAGGTCCTTGTGGAAGCTCCACATCCGCCAGTGGTAGTGACCCAGGCTGATCAGCGCGTTCGCGGCCTCGCGCAGCGGACCGGGCAGGAAGCCGGTGTAGGACTGGACTTCGGGGGTCAGGTCCGCCCACTGGCGGCCCCAGCCGCCGCTCGTCGCCAGCCAGCCGCTCCACGTCGCCAGGTAGACGACGAAGGCGGTGCCCACCATCTGGAAGAACGCGGGGATTGCGTCGTAGCCCAGCCAACGCCCCCACACCCGGCGCTGTCCCACGCTGCGCCGCGCCCCGTAGTCCCACGCGACGGTGAGCAGGCCGAACGCGGCAAGGTAGAACAGCGCGGTCCACTTCGTACCGCATGCGAGCCCCAGGCACACCCCGGCAGCGATCCGCCACCAGCGCACTCCCAGCCAGCGGACCGCGGCCTCTTCGGGAGAGCGGGCCTGTTCGGCGCGGGCGGCCGCGGCAGCAGCCCACCGCTCCCGCAGCCCCGGCTGGGCGTGTTTGCCTGTCTGCTCGTCGGACTCGGCCGCAGTCTGGGACGGCGCCAAGGCGCGGGCCGCGTCCGCGACTACCGTCCACCACCACGCGGTGAACGCGTTGACCGTGGCACGCCCCGCTTCGGTGGCTTCCGCCAGCCGGGCCCGCGTGCGGTCCCGGTCGATCACCAGGCAGCCGAACCCCGCCAGGATCCAGAACGTCAAGAAGATGTCGACCATGGCGATGCGGCTCAGGGTGAAGTGCAGCCCGTCCAACGCCATGATCAGCCCGGCGGACGCCCCCAGCACGATCGAACGGGTCATGCGCTGCGTGATCCGCACCAGCAGCAGCACCGACAGCGTGCCGAACACTGCTGCCGCGAACCGCCAACCGGTCGGGGTGAACGTCGCCCCGAACGGCAGCAGCCCCCACACAGTGTCGCCGAGGGCGATCAGCCATTTGCCGAACGGCGGGTGCACCACGAAGTCCCCGCCGCCGGCGAAGATGTGGGAGACGCCGTTCCGCAGCAGCTCGTCGGCGTTCTCTACGGTTTCGTGCTCGTAGCCATACTCGCGTAGCCCGTAGGCGTCTTTGGCGTAGTAGGTCTCGTCGAAGTAGATCTGGGCGGGTTCACCGAGGCGGATGAACCGGAGCGCCCCGGCGAACGCGGCGACGACGAGGGCGACAACCCAGCCCAGCCAGGCGGGGGAGGGCAGGGCGGGCACCAGCCGCTCACGCAGCGACTGGGACTCAGGCGAGGGAGAAACCTTGTCCTGTAGGGCTGTGGTGCTCATGCGCTTGGTAGGCGAGTACGTCCCTGCGGCGCTCGCACGCCTAGGAAAGACGCCGACTCCTTTCCGTCGACCCGGTGGCGGGTATTGTTCGCCACCCACCGGACCCCGCACCCGTTCGACGAACGGAGCCGAGGGTCACCCTGGTGGACATGGGGCGGCACATACCGTCACGCCAGATTGCGCAATGTCCTGACATGGTGTCGGAAAGTCACGGTGGGAGGGGTGGGCGTCCCGTCACCGTTCGAAACGACAGTGCCGTCCCGGTCATACTAGAGCCAAAGAGGCATGAAGAGCAGGGGTCGGTGCGCGCTCGAACCAACCTCTAACCAACCGTGGACGGAGAACCAGTGGCCGACCAGCAGAGCAGCACCCGGCCAGGCACGCTCACCCTCGCCGGCCTGCCGATCGGGCACCGCGACGACACCACCCCCCGACTGCGCGCGGCATTGGAGAACGCCGAGATCATCGCCGCCGAGGACACGCGGCGGCTGCGCCAGTTCGCCGCCCGTATCGGGGTGCGTCCCGGCGGGGAACGCGGCGCCCGCATCGTCTCCTACTACGACGCCAACGAACGGGAGCGGGCCGCGGAACTCCTCGCCGACCTCCAAGCCGGGCACGACGTGCTTCTCGTCACCGACGCGGGCATGCCCGGCGTCTCCGATCCCGGATACCGCCTGATCACCGCCTGTGTGGACGCCGGCGTGCCGATGACCGTGATCCCCGGCCCTTCCGCGGTGACCGCCGCCCTGGTGCTGTCCGGCCTGCCCACCGACCGGTTCTGCTTCGAAGGGTTCCCGCCCCGCAAAGGACTGGCCGCCTACCTCGCAGGGCTCGCCGATGAGCGCCGCACCATGGTCTTCTTCGAAGCCCCGCACCGGCTGGCCGCCACCCTGACCGCTATGGCTGACGCGTTCGGCCCGGACCGTCCGGCTGCGGTCTGCCGGGAGCTCACCAAAACCTACGAGGAGGTCCGCCGGGGCGGGCTCGCGGAACTCGCCGAATGGGCGGCCGAACACGCCCGCGGCGAGATCACCCTCGTCGTCCGCGGCGCGGAGCGCACCACCCCGCAGGCCACCCCGGAGGCGTTGGTGGCTGCCGTGGCCGCCCGAGAAGACCAGGGCGTTCCCCGCAAACAGGCCATCCAGCAGGTCGCTCAAGAGTACGGGGTGCCGAAACGCGAGGTGTACAACGCGGTCCACCGCACCCCCAGCGACTGACCCGCACATGCCGACGGGGGCGCGGCCCGCACCGGACCACGCCCCCGCCCAGGGAGGTTCCGACCGTTCGGCTACACGACGGCGCCGTCGGTCCGCTCCCGGATCGCACGCTGCTGCTTGCGCTGCTTGGTCTTGCGCTCCTTGACCTCGTGCGGCGGCGGTGTCCGGTCGAACCGCTGCAACCAGATCGCCAGCGGCACCGCCACAAACACCGTGGAGAAGATGCCGGAGATCAAACCGACCAGCATCGCGATCGAGAAGTCGGTGAGCGACGAACCGCCGAGCACCGCCAGCGCGGCCAGGATGAACAGGCCGCCGATACCCGAGTTCACGGTCCGCGGCAGCGTGTGCAGGACCGACGAGTTCGCGATTTCGCGGAAGTCGCCCTTCGGCTTGTGCGCCCACTCGTCGCGCACCCGGTCGAACACCACCACCGAGTCGTTCACCGAGAAACCGATGATGCTCAGCAGCGCGGCGAGGAACACGCCGTCGATCGGCTTACCCAGCCACACGAACAGGCCGATCACCAGGATGATGTCGAAGGCCAGCGCCAGCATGGTCGCCAAGCCGAACGACCAGCGGAACCGCCACGCCAGGTAGGCCATCTGCAGCACCAGCGCCACGATCAGCGCGATCAGCGCCTTGTTGCGCAGCTCGCTGCCCATGCTCGGGCCGATCTTCTCGTCGCTGGTCCGCTCGACCTCGCCGCCTTCCTCGGCGAGGGCATCCTGGATCTTCGCGGCCTCCTGGTCGGAGATGTGCCCGGTGCGCACGGAGATCTCGCCGCCCTCGACCTCCTGGACCACCGCGTTCGCGTAGCCCGCGCCCGCGACAAGCTCCCGCGCCTGGTCGGCGTTGAGCTCCTCGGTGACGGAGAAGGTCATCACCCGGCCGCCGGTGAACTCCACACCCAGGTTGGGGGAGCGCACCGCGAAGCCGAGCAGCGCCAGCACGGTGACGACACCGGTGATGCCCAGCCACAGCGTGCTGCGCTTCATCAGGTCCGGGTTGTGCTCCACCAGCCACTTGCGGACCGCGCTGATGTGGGCGATACCGCTGCTCCGCGGGAACTTCCGCACGATCAGCGGAATGATCGCCACGGAGACCGCGAGCACACCCAGCGCGCCGGAGACGAGCAGCAGCACGTTGTCGACACGCAGCCCGTCGGACAGCACCGCCACCAGGCCCACGACCACGGCCGCGGCACCGATCAGCCACAGCCGGCGCAGCGGAGTGAAGCGGGACACCGTCCACTCCATGAGCACGCGGGCGATGAGGAGCGCCGAGATCATCGACGCGATCGTGCCCAGGCCCAGGGTCACACCGAAGCCCTGGACGGTACCGGAGGCGAGGAAGAACAGCAGGACCGCAGCGATGAGCGTGGTGATGTTGGTGTCCAGCACCGCGCTCCACGCCCGCTGCGAACCGACCGTGAACGACTTGAGCAGGTTCGGCGGGATCGCGCGGCGGCGACGGCGGGTTACCACGCCGGCAGCCGCCTCGTCCTGCTCCTTTTCGGTGGCGTCCAGCATGCCCGCGGACTTGTTGGCCTGGTAGACCTTCTCCTGCCGCTGATACTCCTCGCGGGTCCGCTCGAAGATCAGCACGTTGGCGTCGATCGCCATACCGATGGACAGGACGAAACCGGCCAGACCCGGCAGGGTGAGCGTGGCACCCAGCGCCACCAGCGCCGCGTAGGCGATGACCGTGTAGCACAGCAGCGCCACCGAGGCGAGGAAGCCCGCGAACCGGTAGGAGATGCTGATGTAGATCGCGGTCAGCGCGATACCGATGAGACCGGCGATGAAGCTGGCCTTGATGGCCTCGGCACCCAGGGTCGGGCCGACCGTCTGCCGCTGCACTTCTTCCACGGGCAGCGGCAGGGAACCGCCTTCGATCAGCAGGGCCAGCTCTTTGGCCTCTTCAGCGTCGAACCCGCCGGTGATCGAGGTGCGGCCACCGGACATGCCGACGTTGCAAGCCACATCGTTCGCGTCCACCTCGGGCGCGGAGATGATCTCGTTGTCGAGGACGATCGCGATACGCCGCCGCGGGTCGCCGGGCGAGTGGCAGGCAGCCTCACCGGTCAGCTTCTTCCAGGCTTCCCGGCCAGCACCCTTGAACTCGACGTTGACCAGCCACTCGGTCTGCAGCTCGTTGAGCGTGGCCTCAGCCCGGTCCACCTGGTCGCCGGTGAGCGCGGGCTTGCCCAACTGGAGCAGGGTGCCGGACTCGTCGGGCAGGGTCAGCGCGATGTCCTCCGGGTCGACGGCCTCGGCTTCTTCCCCGGACTCGGTGGACTCTTCCGAGCCTTCCTCGTCTTCGGCCGGGCTCTCCTCCTCCTGCGCCTCGGAGTCGGAGGCTTCCGCGCTGTTGTCAGCTGGGGCGTTGCGGAAGTCGCCGAACATCCCGCCGCCCGTGGTGCCGATGCTCTGGTCCACGCCCAGCACCGGGTGGATGGTCAACTGGGCGGTCTGCCCCAGCACTTCGGCGGCCTCGGTGGGGTCTTGCACACCGGGGAGTTCGACGATGATCCGGTTCTCCCCGGAGCGCGAGAGGGTGGCTTCGCTGACCCCGAGCGAGTCGATGCGGTTGCGCAGCACCTCGACGACGAGGTCAGTGTTGGACGCGTTGGCCTTGGTGCCGTCCTCGGCGTCCCGGGTTTCCAAGACGATCTGGGTGCCGCCGCTCAGGTCGAGCCCGAGCTTCGGCTTCAGGAACCAGCCGGCAGTGAACGCGCCGGCCATGATGAGCAGGGATATGAGCGCGCGGAGCCAGCGCGCCCCCGATCCCGGTGAACTAGTCAAGACGGATTACCTTTCACGACGTTAAAGGGGGTTGGGGGACAAAGCAGCGCATCGGTGCGCTGTCGTGGATGCTCAACTGAGCGCCGTGAAAGGCGGGGCTCGTCCCCACGGCAGGTCCACGTGGGTGTCGGGCAGCAGGCCGGGGCCGCTCGTCCGCGGGGAGAACCGCCACGCGTCACCCGGCGCGGGCACCGCGACCGGGAACGGCACGTACCCGTCGGGCAGGTCGCGCGGGGGTGCGCTCTGCTTGCGCTGCCCGTAGGCCAGCACTAAAGCGATGGTCGTGGAGTTCGTCGCGGGTTTGACCACCGCGTGCGGCCACGGTTTGGCGGTGGCGACCACCGTGGACGGCGTGGGCTCGGGCCGGGGCGGCGGCTCCTGCTGCTCCGTGAGGGACTGCCCGAACGCCAGCAGCACGGCCAGAAGCACGGCCAAGACACGGGAGACCGTGGTGACCACCTTCTTCCAGTGCGCAGCGAACGGACAGTGAGATTACGGACACACACCTTATCTGTGTGTCAGAAGAAAAGAGATGGGCAGTCGAGGTCCCATAAGAGGATGTTTCGGTTGGGAGACCCAGACACGCAGTAGTTTTCGGGGAAGAAACTGGATGAAGCCGGTCCGGGTTGGCTCTAGGCTTAAACCATGTCGTCGAAACGCCACATTCTGACCGCGGTGGCCTGGCCCTACGCGAACGGCCCCCGCCACATCGGCCACGTTTCCGGGTTCGGGGTCCCCTCCGACGTCTTCGCGCGCTTCCAGCGAATGTCCGGCAACAACGTGCTGATGGTCAGTGGCACAGACGAACACGGAACACCCATCCAGGTACTCGCTGACCAGGAAGGGGTGAGCGCTCGGGAGCTCGCGGATCGGTACAACCGGATCATCGCCGAAGACCTCGTCGCGCTCGGCCTCTCCTACGACCTGTTCACGCGGACCACCACCGCCAACCACTACGCAGTGGTGCAGGAGCTGTTCACCGGCCTGTACCGCAACGGCTACATCTTCAGCAAGACCACCAAGGGCGCGATCTCGCCGTCCACGGGCCGCACTCTGCCCGACCGCTATGTCGAAGGTACCTGCCCGATCTGCGGTTATGACGGGGCACGCGGCGACCAGTGCGACAACTGCGGCAAACAGCTCGACCCGACCGACCTGATCAACCCCCGGTCGAAGATCAACGGGGAGACCCCCGAGTTCGTCGACACCGAGCACTTCATGCTCGACCTGCCCGCGTTCGCCGAGCAGCTCAGCGAATGGCTGAAGAGCAAGGGGGGCGAGTGGCGGCCCAACGTGCTGAAGTTTTCGTTGAACCTCCTCGACGAACTGCAGCCGCGGGCGATCACCCGCGACCTCGACTGGGGTGTGCCGATCCCGTTGGAGGGGTGGCGCGACCAGCCCAACAAGCGCCTCTACGTCTGGTTCGACGCGGTCATCGGCTACCTGTCGGCGTCGATCGAATGGGCGAAACGCACCGGCGACCCTGAGGCGTGGCGCAAGTGGTGGCAGAACAGCGACGCCGAGTCCTTCTACTTCATGGGGAAGGACAACATCGTCTTCCACTCCGAGATCTGGCCTGCCATGCTGCTCGGCTACAGCGGCAAGGGCAGCAAGGGAGGCGAGCCCGGCTCGCTGGGCGCGCTGAACCTGCCCACCGAGGTGGTGTCCAGCGAGTTTCTGACCATGGAGGGACGCAAGTTCTCCTCGTCACGCCGTGTCGTCATCTACGTGCGCGACTTCCTGGAACGCTACGACGCCGACGCGCTGCGCTACTACATCATCGCGGCCGGCCCGGAGACCCAGGACACTGACTTCACGTGGGCCGAGTTCGTGCGCCGGAACAACGACGAGCTGGTCGCCACTTGGGGCAACCTGGTGAACCGGTCGATTTCCATGGCGGCGAAGAACATCGGCCACATTCCCGAAGCCGGGGAACTCACCGACGCGGACCGCGCCGTGCTGGACGCGTCGAAGGCCGCGTTCGCCACGGTCGGGGAACGGTTGAACCGGGCCCAGTTCAAGGCGGCGCTCCAGGAAGCCATGCGCGTGGTCGCCGAGGCGAACAAGTACTTCTCGGAGCAGGCGCCGTGGAAGCTGAAGAAGACCGATCCGAAGCGCATGGAGACGGTCCTGCACGTCGCCCTGCAACTGGTGAGCGACGCGAAGACGCTGCTCACCCCGTTCCTGCCCGCGTCGTCGAACAAGGTGTACGAGATGTTGGGCGGCACGGGAACGTGGACGGGCATGCCGCGGTTGGAGGAGGCCACCGACTCGATCGGCGGTGAGGAGGGCGTGTCCACCTACCCGGTGATCACCGGCGACTATGCGGACAACGAGGCGCGGTGGGAGTCGATTCCGATCGTGCCGGGCACCCCGCTGAAGCCGCCGACGCCGCTGTTCCGCAAGCTCGACCAGTCCGTGGTCGACGAGGAGCTGGCCCGTTTGGAAGCAGCAGCCGGGTCGTGAGCGTGAGCTGACCGGAGTGTGAGGAGGGCGGTCCCGCACGGGGCCGCCCTTCGGCTGTCAGGGGAGTTGTCGGATTGCGGGCGACCACTCGGTTCGCCTGTGGAAGAGGGCTGTGCCCCGGGGAGCTTGCGAGCAGAGACTGCACCGGGGCGCACGCCGTACTGTACTTGCTGCTTGGACGGCGGGTGAGGGGTTTCGCGGAAATCGCCGCGCCGTGCCCGCAGCGAGAGCGGGGGAGCCGCTCACGTCAGGACTGTGGTGCCGAGCAGGGTGAGCAGACAGCCTGCGGTGAAGGCGAGCGCCGCTGTGATGGCGGGTTTGGCATCGTGGCCGGCGTATGCGATGCGGCGGCGCAGCCAGAGGCGGAGTTTGCGGGCGTAGTACTCCTGGGTGGCGTGGGCGGGCCAGTACTGGCCGGGCTTGTGCGTGCCGCAGGACAGGGCGCGCAGGTAGGTGATGTGGTGGGGCGAGGCCGGATCGGTCGGGTGCGGGCGGAGCGGCCGCGGGGGACGCGCCGTGCTCTGCGGTGCAGGCCGGGACGCAGGCTGTGGTGTGGGCGCGGCCGGGTGGAGGATCTCGGGGCGTATCTCGGCGAGCTGGCGGATGAGGGCCGCCAAGCGGGCGTCCTGGTTTCGATCGGTGTCGAAATTGTTGCTTTCCGTGAAGGTTGCAGGCATGGCGGTGCGGCGCCTTTCTCGACAGACAGGGAGGGGGCGGACAGTGCGGGCTGGAACAGCCGGGGTTACGTGTGGGGGATGGGCACGGGAAGGCTGGTCGGGAGTTGAGCCGGGGCGAGGGCGAAGTCAGCCCAGACCACTAAGCCCAGGTTGACGGGGGATGGGCTACTGCGGGGCGGTACCCCCAGTCCAGGGCGAGTGCGGAGACGAGGAGCAGGCCGCGGTGGTGTTCCGCGGTGAACCGTGCGGTGCCGCTCAGGTCGGGAATGCGCGGCCGGTGCGGGGTCAGGCCGCTGTCGGTGACTTCGAGACGCAGCCGGTCGGCTGCGGGAAGCGACAGGGAGCGCACGACTTGGCCGCCAGGGGCACCGGAGACGGTGTGGTTGACCGCGTTGGCGAACAGTTCGCTGGCGCACAGTTGCACGTCGTCCACCAGTTCAGCGGGAAACCCAGCCAGATCGCGGTGGAGGTGCGAACGCATCTGCCCCGCTGACGCGAACCGGGATAGATCCGCGGCTCTCAGCGTATGAGCGGCATGGGTGGTGTTGAGGGCAGGCGAGCAGACGGTACAGGACACCTCCAGGGGAGAGCTGGGCGACTAAGTAGTCGCGGGTTAACTGATACATAGATTAAATGAGGCAGCCTCAAAAATTGAGTCCATCATATATATGTGCATCAAAGTCTTATATGTGAATTTTGAGGCGGCTTTAAGAGGAGTGGAGCGGTAAGCCCATCGGGGAGGTGCAATGGTTGCGAGAATGCCCGTCCGGCGGCGCTACCTGGTTATTCAGTTGAAACGGCTCCGACGCGAGGCAGGACTTTCCCAGGACGAGGTGTGGAAGGCGCTGGGGTGGAGCCGAGCCAAGCTTCAACGCCTTGAAGCCGGAGACTTCCAAAGGCTCAAAGCGGGAGACATCATGGCGTTATGCCAGGTGTACAAGGCTGATAAGGCTGTTGCAGAGGAGCTCATCCAAATCGCCAGAGACTCCCGGGCGGAGAAGCCCTGGTGGATCCGGTACAAGGATGTGCTTCCCGGTGCTTTTCTCGGCCTCGAGGCAGAAGCAACCCTGATCCAGGAGTACAACATTGCCCTTGTGCCGGGGCTGCTTCAGACTCGCGACTACGCTACTGCTCTGATGCGCACCTCGGTTGACATCCATGGGGAAGAGGAAGTCCAACGCCGCCTAGAGATTCGCGCTGAACGGCAGAGGACAGTCCTGGACCGTGAAGAACCACCGATGGTCATGGCAGTCATCGATGAAGCGGCTATCCGCCGCCAGATCGGTGGTGTCGAGACGATGAAAGCCCAGGTTAGACACCTGCTTGAGCTTTCAGAACGACCTCGCATCGATATCCAGATACTCCCCTTCAGTGCAGGGGCGCATGCAGCAGCCGGTGTCCCCTTCACCATTCTTGGTTTCGATGGCACTGATGCCGCTGGCAGCGTCGTCTACTTGGAAAGCCATAAAGACGGTTACTACCTGGACACTGATGAGGAGATCGCCCGTTATAGGCTGATTTTTAGTCGCACTCAGGGAAGTGCCATGTCTGTGGAAGACTCGCGTATCTTCCTCGAACGGCTGCTCACCTGAGTCTTGAACCGGACGGTAGAGGTAGACCGTGGACCTGACCTTCGCCGAGTGGAAGAAGTCCAGCTACAGCAACCCCAGTAGCAACAACTGTGTTGAGGTTGCGGTTGTCCCGCGTTTGTCGGCGGTCCGGGACAGTCAGCATCGAGAGCTGGGACGCTTGGAGTTTCCCGTTATGGAGTGGGCGGCGTTCCTGAGTGCTGCTAAGCGCGACGAACTCTGAATACCATCCTTCTCTTTGTAGCGGAGTGATTCTCTCCTCGTGTGGAGAGCGGCATGAATCGTGACCGCAAAGGAGTGCATGAGTGAGGGATGGTAAGGGGGTGGAGCGGCGTAAGTCCAGTTACAGCGGGGGAACGGGAGGCTCTTTTGTTGAGGTTGCGGTTGCCTCGCGCTATTCAGAAATCCGCGACAGTAAGAACCGAGAGATGGGACATCTAGAGTTTCCCGCTGTGGAGTGGACAGCGTTTCTAGACACTGCTAAACGCAACACCCTCTGAGTAGAAGACCTTCCTTTCGAAAAAGAATGGTCTTAGATTGATTAAAGATACTCGAAATGACATTTTGAAGACCATGTGGTGAGGAAGGGGTGAGGGGTAGCGTGGACTTCAAGTGGCGTAAGTCCAGCTATAGCGCTGGCCATGGCAACTGTGTTGAGGTGGCTACTGCTCCTTCTTCTTCTGTCCGCGATAGCCAGTATCGGGATCTGGGCTATTTGGAGTTTTCTATTGTCGAGTGGATGGCGTTCCTGACTGCTGCTAAACGCGATGCACTCTGAGTAAGTAGCCCTGGCTATTAAGAGGTGGTGATCCACTGATCCTGGTAGCTATCGCTCCAGGGCAGCTTGGGAGCGTGTCGCTAGTAGCCGGTGACACAGCGATTCGGTGAGCTCGGTATTTTCAGTCAGGTTTTCTACCCGAGCTGAGTGCTGTCACTAGACAGAGCTCAGAAGAGCAGCCCTGGGACGACAAAACTCCTCATCATGTCAAGCTCGGCTGATCCGCCTCGCCGCTTCGTCCACACGAGCAGTGAACGGACTCGCCACGGCCTGCTGCACCCCGTGGCACTCGTCTATCTCTTCAGGGGTGGCTGCCCCTCTCGGCACAGCAGATTCCAGTTGGGCCAGGCGCTGCCGCTTCTCCTCGGCCTGCACTGAGTAGCGCGAATCAATACCGAACAGGTCAGCGAGCAGTGCGTCATCACTGCTGCCGGAGACAACGCGCTTGTAAAGACCCGGGAGACTACGCATGGCGGTTCCTCTTCAGTGACGTCTGGTAGTCGGATAAAACCGCCTGGATCAGCGCTCTGGTAGAGGTAAGGGCTGTGCGTAGCCACGATGAACTGGATGCGGGGGAAATACCGTTTCAGCCGCTGCACGCTCCCCAGAAAGCGAGGTATGGGCATGGAACAGGGTAGTCACTCGCGCGACCAGGCTTGAAAGCCCGGAGTTCGATGAGCTCTCGCTCAGTCTTCGGAAGGGACCGTATCTAACGACAAACCAGCTTTGCGGATAACTCCGCCCAGGAGGTTCAATAGAGAGAATTTTCAGGAAGAGCTGACAAAGCAGGTGAGCGAGAAAATCCATAGCGGCTTTTTAAGCAAAGAATCCGGCCAATTCTGCAACAAGCGATTCTCTCAGAATCTAACCCGGATTTGAGGAGTATTCCCGCCTCGTATCTTGGTTGATATGGACGCTCACTATCCCACTTGGTGTTCCAAGGGAAACCCACTCTGAAAGGTCCGACAGGAGACTTC